>Ga0214543_1008039_pt1 | contig 17575 bp, 7 predicted proteins | sample CNSS2metaG_FD_160094 | JGI IMG/M metagenome (GOLD analysis project Ga0214543, IMG submission 160094) | Root nodule microbial communities from cowpea collected in UCLA plant growth center, Los Angeles, California, USA - CNSS2 | ecosystem: Host-associated > Plants > Roots > Nodule | place: USA... | reverse complement strand
GTTGGCTAATTTTAAGAGGTGGGGATTGCCACATGGCATGATCTGGTTTAGTGGAGTTTAAGTGGTAGGAGGGGTGCAACTTAGTGAAAACTGGGGGTGCAGAACAGGTTTTTATGGTCCACTTGAGGAAGGAGTGTGCAAATAAAAACTGGGGGTGCATTTAGCTCCTAATTTATTCTTTTTCAGAATTTCTTGATTTTGGACTTATTTTGTAACTTTGAATATTTCAAAATCACACTATTAATTGACCAAAAATAAATTCCAGCTGCATTAACAAACGTTAGAATATCCAATAATATTTTATGCAACTAAAATCAATTTTTACACCACTTTTACCAAACTTACTCAATAAATCCAATAATCACAAATCCTAATTAAATCAATATTTAAGCACAGAAAATTCAATTAAATCCCTAAATTTAAATATTAAATGAGGGCAAAAATTTGAACTCATCAATGGGTTATGAGAGAATGATATATTATTTGATATTACTTAGTGCTAATATGATATGGTTGAGTTTATGAACATATGTGATCATGCTAGGTGACTTGTATGTTAACAATATATTGTTATATGATTTTTTATCTAGTTAGTGCACCCTTGCATGTTGGAGATTGTGGTTTCCACCTATGATGAACGTATAAATTGTGTTATACAGGGAGCATGTGTTGATGCAGATGTTGTTGATGATGCTTAGGTGCAAGGAGACGTGTTGGGGAAACTTTGGGATTTTGGAAGACTTTGGAAATGATTTTGGATTTCTTTAATAGTGAGTTTGTCTTTGAAAGTTGTTAAGTTTAAAGACATGTATGGAATCCTTTATTGTTGTTTTGGATATTTTGCAAGGATTATATTTGAATGAACTATGACATGTGTTTTGAGATAAACGTTTTGAGAAATTCATATTTCTCAGGATGGTATTAGAGTTTTATTTTCGAAGCTTTTGAAATTTCCAAATTGTATATGGCATCCTAAAAGGGGTGTTACAGGGAAGTTTTGAGACTGAAGAGCAAGGCGGTGGTGATGTACCAAGGGAAGAGACTCAAGAGTATGAGGTTAATTTGACTATGGCCATAGAATCAGGATGTTTTATTTTCTTTATTTTTGTGTGAATCTTTATTTTAATTCTGCAATAAGGAATTTTAGTAGTGTCTACATTTGTCGTTATCTCGAACTTATTCTAATCATATCCTCAAATTAATTTGTATGCAGTGAATGTTTTAACTGTTTAGATGGTCAACTATGTTAAGAGTATCCTTGAGCATGGATTTTCTTATGTAATAATTGTGGATATAGTTGAGATAACTTGTGGCAAACATTGAGTGTGAGATAGTTTGATATGTTTATATTTAAACATTCTCATTCAATGTGAGAGTATGACCAGATGTTTGGATATTTGAGTTCGGAAACATTTGAGTATTGAGAGCATATGATTGTTGTGAGCTTCAGAGTAGAGAGTTGTTAGGTAAACAATTATTACCATGAAATTGATTTTTGTTGTTGTGAGCATTAGAGTAGAGAATTGTGAGGTAAACAGATATTACCATGAAATTGATTTTTGCCTAATTATTGTTAATATAATCACATAAATGGTTAGAAAGGGTAAGGACAATTTTCATTTACTTATGTGTTTAAAGCGACTTGGCTAAATAGCCAACTGATATGTGTTAATCATCAATTGTTAACCTTTTCTTTTGGCTCACTCAAGTGTTTTATTGGATTTCCTTTTATGACTTCACTTGTAGCTTGGAGTTCCACTTTGGTTTCCACCTCCTAAGATGCTACCTTGAGTATTTCATTACCTCCAAAGAGAACTTCCACCAACAATGTAACACCAAACCAAAGAAGCCAAGAAGGAAAAGCAAGAAAAAACTTAAATGACATAATTGCTAAACTCAAGTGGAATATAGGGAAACATACTCAAAGATTTAACAAACAAAGACAAACTAGAAATAAGGTAAGAAACAAGGGAAGCACACAAAATATTTTACCTAAAGATAGGTGTTAGAATGGATTGACAAATTAAAAATACAAAAAGCAAAATATAATAAACTGCAAAGAAGCATGTTCTAATCTCAATGTTGGACCCAAAACAGGTGAATTATGTTAGTTTTGAAATGGTGATTTTAGCCAAGAAGGGAGGGGAGGTTGAATTAGCTTTATAAAACTTTTTTGAAAGCTTAAACCTCTTTTCAATTGAATCTAATGGACTGGAAAGTTTGGATGTAAATGCAGCAAACCAGTACACTTTTAGTCGGCTAAAATACTGGAGATTTATGCAGAATGCAGAATTCGCAAATTAAACTCTAACAACAATTTTTTACATACAACAATTGTTCCAATCAATGTTTTTAACAAGTATATAACCTCATATTACATAATAACGCATTAAATCACACCAAAGATCAAATTGCTTGGTTTTCTTGAGTTTTTAAAGAGTTTCAAAGAGAGTGAGATGAGGGAAAGGGAAATGCATAGTTGTTTTTATAATAGTTTACTCAATCACAAAGGTACATCTAGTTTACCAGGACAACCTGAGCCTAGTTTTCACTATATTCAAAAGTTTTACAAATCACACACCAAGATTAAACTTCTAAACAACAAAACTCACAAGATTTTTGACTCGCACAACAAACCTTTTAACCTGTTAAAACTCATTTTAACAGATCAAAAGAGACACATTAAGGCACACAAGACATCTAACCTATGTCATATAACCTACCAAAAAGATATAACACTAAAACATTACATTTAACATGTTATTTTCATATTTAACACACTAAAACTAAATCTTCAAGTGGATCTTCATCAATCTTCATCAAACACCTATGATCTTCATACACATGACTTTATCAATTCTTTGCTTCAAGCTTGCTTGTGCCAACAAATTAATCTTCCTTTGTTAAGGCCAAATGAAAAGAGACTAAAACAGCCTCAAAATATGCACTTTAGTATGATTTTTCACAATGCTGTCAAACAGAAAACTAAAACAAATGCCTTCACTTCAACTATTTATCAGTTTTTCATTTCACAACATTTTTCTTTAATTTTTTTTTTTTTTGTATTTTTTGTGAAGTCTTACAAAAAATATATTTCAAATATATAAGAATTTTCAATTCTCAATTAATTACGATAAATCCAACAAAATAAGTGCACAATTTAAAATAGATTACTGGAACATAAAAAAAATACAATTGATAGTGATGATTCTAGTGCACAATTTTGGCCATTTTCTTTTAATTGTTTGCACACTTCTTTTTGGCGCTTTTTCTTTGCTCTTTTAGTGCTCTAAAATTTCTTTTATCTCTTTTTATAGCACCACTTTTAGGCACTAAAACAAAATCATCACTACCAAAGCTTTATCATGTAACATGTAATTGAAAATAAGGTAGAAGGAAACTTAAGGAACCAAAATTAAGAGTAATAACTTGAAAAAAAGTACAATAGAAACCTAACTTTAATTAACTTGTTAAGAACTAAGTATGAAGTCAAATGCGAAAGTTAAAATCACACAAAGCACACTAGAAACCAAAAATGAACTAAGGTGATTAAGCGAGCACAAGGAACATTCCCACTTGACAATAAAATAACCAAGGTTGTCTAGATGTGAAAGTGCATTTCCAAGGCTCCAAGGGAGAAGAGAAGGTGTATTTTAGAAGCAAAATACTGCAGCAAAAATAGAAAATAAAAACGCACAAAGGCTAAACAAGGGAAATTAAGACATAATTGGACTACACATTACTCTAGACAAAACATGTGGATTAGAAAATTAAAATGACTCAAAATAGATGAAATTGAAGATGAAGAAGACTCAAATGAAATAGAAAAATGTACACAAATTCACCATGGTAGAGTTCTGGGGCACAATGGTTGAATGGTTCCAAAGGAACAATGGTAAGAACCATATAACAAATGAGGTGAATTGAAGAAGAACAACAAGACAACCAAGGAATTAAGAGAACAACACGAAAATTGAAAGAAAACAAGGAAGATGAAGTGGTGGAGACTTCCATGGAATGGTGGAAGTTGCGGAAGCTAGGAAGAAGGAGAAGAGGGAGGTTCTGCTATAGTGTTTGGAGGAGCTCTCAAGTGAGGTTAAGCCAAAACTCAAGGAAGGAGGCTAGAGGAAGCCACTAAGGGGAACTCTAGCTTAAGTTGATTTGCAAAAGAGAGGTGTCTAGAGTCATCTTAATAGAGTTTCTCTACTATATTCATGAATGATCTTTACAAGGTCCTAAGCTCTTTATTTATAAGAGCAAGTTGTCTTAAACCTAGATGAGCAAACCCATAAAAGAGTCATCTTGGAAAGCTTGGAGAGTAAGCTATAATCCCTTCCAATGAAAGGTGGACATGTGGCCACTACATGAGAAAATCCTCTCCACTCACAGAATGACACATGGGAACTACTCTTACCAAATCCTCTCCATTAGGAGAATGCCACATGGTCACTACTCCACTTATACCTTGCTCATCAACTTTCAAGACTAAAATTTGACCCTTGGTCAACTCTCTCTTATGTGCCCCATTTAGTCAACCTTGGGCATTGATCCAAATTGACTTAAGTTAACCAACATTCCTATTATATTTTGACCCATTATACAAAGTCCAAAATAAAATTCAATCTAATATTTAAACAATATTGACCAAAAAGATAAGAGTTTGGGCACTCTCACTGGTTGAGGCCCATTCTTCTTGTCTGCACTTGGCCAAGGATGTGGTGTTTGTCATCATTATTGGATAGTTCTCAAATCCCTTTTCCATGAAAAAAAAAAGAAAAAGAAAAAAGAAAAAAATCACATGTGATGAATAAAGGGTTGAGTTATGGGAAGGATATGGAAATTTTTAGAAGAACTATTGATAGAGAATAGGGGAATAACATAGAGTTATTTACATTAAGTTGTTCTTTTTGGGTTAATGGTATTTTTAAATTCCTGGAAAACCATATTTCGTCTAGCTAAGCCTCATTACAACCTATGAAAGACCTTTTTCATCTAACCAAATGTGTGAATTTTGTAAATTACATGAGGGGAAAAAGTTGATGAAGTGGTTTTTAACACTTGCTAAACTTGTTTGTAGAGTGAAACACTTATTTTTTTCTAAGTTATTTTTGATTAAATAGTTTACGTATTATTTCTTATACCATTTTGAGGATTTAAATGATATAAAGTATCAAGAGATTCTATCTTTATTTTTGAAGCCATAAGTGAAACTTTTTTTGTTGCATGAATAGGATTCATTAAGAAGTCATTTGCTTTTGTTTTATTCTGATCAGTTGACTTGAGTTTTCTAATCCATAATTTTAAGCTTTCATGAGGCCATGAAAATGTTTATGTTTTGGGTATTTTAATAATTGGCATTATCATTGTTTCTACTTTTATTTTTATCTTTTTTTTGCTTTTTTTATTATGTATTTTTGGATAATTAAGGTTTTATTTAATAAAATTGGAAAATGTAAGTATTTGGTTTATATCTTTAATATTTTGCAGATATATCAAAGAAATTACGAAGAATATCAACATAATTTGATAATCTAAGTTATCAACAAAATCATATATTGATGAAGTTGGTTACTCCAATACAAAATCAAGTACAAAGTTGCAAACCAAGTCCAATTCAATGCACTCACCCAACGAGTAGAGTGCATTTCACCTAACGAGCTTAGTTGCCCAACAAGTTGCGAGTTTCAAAATATCTATAAATAAGGGGCTTGGCAGAGGTCAAAGTAAATCTTTTAGGAAGAAGGACACTTGACCTGATAGGAGAGCAACTAGAGGCATATTTTGAAGGCTGGAGGCTTTCATCTTTATTGTTAATCTAGTATTCATAATGTTTAGGAGTGGCTAACTCCTTCATTTATAGGGGTTGAGTGTAATGTATTCTTAACTCTTTGTGAATTCCATTATTCAGTATAATTCTTTTCCATAACTCTTGTGTTTTATTCTCGTTCTTAACTACATCAATTGATTGATTGCATATGTAGGAGTACCTGCTGATTGAAAAATAGTTTGGGAAACCTAATTAGGATAGAAGAACTAATAGATTTCACATGCTCGACATAGATGTGAGATCGTTAGTCATGCATAACATCAGAATCTTTATCATTAATGAAAACTTCTAATAAAAATTGCTAAGACATTAGGGTTTTTATTATTCAAGTTTAGACTTGTCACTAAGACATTAGAGCTTCTTGCAAAAGGTGTGAATGTTATAGTAGGAATTAGAAGTATAGTGTTTGGTGGTTTTTCTTTGAATTGAATCATAAACCCAACCTCAGTGAAGTCTTTATCCTATATTTTCTTAAATCAAATTAATATTGTGTGAATTTTATTACTTTCTTAGTTTTAGATTTATTTCTTATGCATCAATATGATTCATTGTTTTAAAATTCTTAACCTTCATTAGTAAATAAATATATTTTTTTCTCAAACCACATTAGTCTTTTGGGAAACGATACTTGGACTTTCCACTTTATTACTTGTGCGATTTGGTACACTTGCCAATTTCGTAACATTACTTGATTTCAAGAAGGTATTATCATTCCACTCTTATTCATTCCTTATATCAGGTGTGGATATGAAGTAAATTGCACAATAAATTTCTAAGTTTTTCCTAGGAGTGCAAAAGGATAAGTGTGAAGGTATGTGATGAGTGCACTTTTATACACTCACATATCTTTTAATCTTAGCTTTCTAATAGAACAATTGTGTTGAAATATATTATTTTTAGCTAGAATTTTCCCAAATAGGATAAAATGAGCTCTGAATGGAAACATGTGCTAAAATCATCTCTTTAAGCCATGTTAGATGATAAATGATTTAGGTATATAAGGTGAACTAGATGATATAACCAAATGAGTCTAATTAAATATTCTAAAATTCTTGATAAGTCATATGTGAGTTAAGTTTCAAGGATGTTACATAACTGCATATATTGTGCTCAAACATTCTAATATGTGCTTTGTGTGGTTGAAATTTAAGAAATTTTATGAATCATGTATAGATGATACAACAATTAAATGAGTAAAGCCCTATAGATGATGCAAAAATGATTGAATTCAGGATTTTCTAGTTCCAAGCTAAGACCTTGAGCTTAATCCAAAGTGAGTTGAAAGACTAAAAAGGATGATTCAAGTCAAAGAAAAGAGTGTTAGACACGTCTAAGTTATTGTTTGCAAAGGTAGTATGATCAATGCAATTTTCTTATTCTTCCAGAATTGTGGTTGGGGCACCCAACAAATTTTATCGTTTCATGAATTACACTCGTCTACTAGTTGCACTCGTTTAGCGGATGCACTCGTCTAATGGTGATTCATTTGATGATCTTAGCTAATGGTACTTATATTGTTAATTTATGCATTGTCATCGTCTATTGTTAGCGTTCATTGACTTAAAAATTTTGGGTCTTCTTGTAAGAAAATTTAGGAAGCCAAATGATAAAACTAAGATTGGATATAAGCAAAGGTTATCAATGAGGAGACAAAAAAACCTAATTCATATTCAACTAGATTGTCTTCTAGTGCATCATCTAGTAGCATTAATAATAAGGAACTATTGAGACCCCATTAAAAAAAAATCTCTAAGTAGTTTTGATGATATCAAATACTATCCAATATTGAAGATATATGTGGTTATTTATCTAACATTTTTATTATTGCAAATGAAAGCTCCAAAGTTGGTAAATTGTTGATTATCGTATGTTAACAAATGACCATATGAATATTCTCAACTAGCATCTAAAACTAATATCTTATTATGACAAAAAGGATATAAATGAATTAGTCTCCATTGTTCAAATTTTTAATCAATGTGTGCTAAAATGTTTTTACTCTAATATATTGCATATTCTTGAAATTTCTAATGTGTACACATGTGTATGAATATATCTTTATCAAGTTGCTTCTATCAAACTATACAAGTTAAACTTATTAGACGATAAGGTTTGTCTTTTCATAAGTATACATGTTTAACTTATTAGACGATATATTGTTGTCCAAGATCTCAAATAGTCATCTGAACTAATGTTGAAGAAATGCTTAATTCAAAGAAGATACAAAAATGGAAATAGAAAGAATCAACATGAAAAGTAGAAAAAAAAAGCTATAAAGATTATATCAAAACATTCCTTTATGGATAACTTAAATGAAGATGTTGATACGAAGAAAATTAAAATGAAAATATTCAAAAAGAAAAGAAGTCCCAAATGATCATATTCCCAACACATATATAAATACAAAAGCAAGATAAAGATAAGAAGAATAGTGACAAAATAGAGATAAAGAGAGCAAGAAAAACAAAGAAAAAAAAATCAAAAGTCTTCTAGTCTCCAACACAGAGAAGTCTTCATCATTGAAGCTCCATCTTGTTCTATGTTCTTAGTCATAGGTTTTGTGACTAGATGGTTTCCATCACTAACCTTGCATTCATCTTAAGATATTAAGTCTTTTTTAGTTACCAACCTTATAATCATTTAGTCATTCTTTTGTTATTAAGTGCTTTAGTTAGGAGTGCTTGTTGTTCCAAAAAATATATATATAATATGCTCAGTGTCTTTACTAAGTTTTGTTGTTATTTCAAACAATACTCAATTGTTTAGTCAATAGTAACCGACATAAAAGAATATTTGGTTTGTATTTTGCAATATTAGTTTGTTCTTGTGAAATTTGATTGTGTTGAGAAATTGATTGTGTTGATTAAGAATTGTAGTCTCTGTTATAGCAAACTAGTATAAAAATCTAAAGCGTAAATATTTTTCCTTTAACTCTTTCAAACTACAAATTATTAAATTGTTATCTAACCTGACAAAGACGCACTTTACTTTTAAACAAAATTTGTTAAAATATATTGATATTGAGTTTATCAACTAAAACTTAGTCTGACTATTATATCAAACATTGTTATTGTAAGCTTATTATGAAAATATTTAATATACCATCAAATGAACTATTTGACATGTTTATTATAAAGGTTGATTTTAATAAAACATATGTGAAATCACAAACTAGTAAGAATCTAAAGTGTACATTATGGAACCAAGATGATTACATAGATCGATACCATGAAGGATTCCCTTCTAAGTAAGATTATCCTTAATTAACCAATAATAAAGGAATAATCAGGTAACTAGGAACAACAAACTTGCCTAGTCGAGGCTCATCCAAGTAAAACGCCCACTAAAATAGTATAAATAGAAAATGTTCATGAGGTAAAACACTATTCATTTATTATTGCATTTACTACTATTATGAAAATTGTAGACTTGAGCATCATGGTGTTTTTATAGGCACCCATCAACATCTCCATCCAAAATCAAAACCACATTTAAGTGGACAAGAGCAAATACAACACTAAAGAAGCAACATGTAAGACCTTTCCCGAACTTGTGGGGACGTCTCTACCCTTATAAGTGCATAAATATTTTTAATATATTTATTTCAATATTTTTAACTTAAAATACAAATGAAAACAATTAATTTGGTAAACAATTTCAAATGGTTTCATCTTTACTCTTCAATTTTCTTTTATTTTATTTTTGTCCATACTTTCTTCATTCTCAATAGCATATTTTATTAAAGAGAAATAAGTTTAATTACTCGTTTGATCCTAAGTTTTGTTGGAAAGTTTTAAGTCTGTCCCCACTTAGATTTTTGTTTCAATTGAGCTTCAAATTTTGAAAAAAAGTGACTCAATTATGTCCTTTTCGTTAGTATCACACCAACGATGTTGAAGGCATGTCATTGTCTTGTATTTAATGCAATCCCTATATATGTCTTTTTTAATCAATTCAATCCCAATTTTTTTAATGTAGCAAAGTCATCTCTCTCCAAATTGGACCAAATTTATTTTTTATATAAATATATTACTAATATTTGGATTAAAATTAACTTTTTCATTAAATATTTTTTAAACAGTTTTAAATCAACTCTAACAATACTATTGGATTCTATTTAAATAAATTACTTGTAATCTAATAAACACATATGGATTAATAAATAAGTAGTTCTAAATACTTGCTCTCTTTGTTAGCTAAACTTACATTTATTTAATAAATATAATAGTATTTGTCATAAATAACATATGTGTGACTTAAAATCAAATAAAAAATACATAATAAATATTTGTTTGACTTAAAAAAATTAAAGTTTAAAATGAAAATAATTAATACCTATAAATTAAATTTTCATTATTAATATTATTATTATCGTTATAAAAATATAATTTGGTTCCAATTTGGGACAACATTGTTCACATTTAAGAAAAAAATTGAATTGAATTGAATAAAATAGACACATATAGAGATTGAATTAAATAAAGACAATGACATTTGACATTAATATTGATATGTGAAAAGAATAAAAGAGAAAAGGATATAGATTCACAGTGATAAAAGAAACTGTATTATTCACATTGATAAATGTTTCAGAATCAGCCCATTATATAAATGGACTTAAGCATGTGGTAAAGAAAAAACTAATTGCTAACCAATCCAGCTGTAAACGTAACAATGCCACATACTAAAAACAGAATCATCAAAAGCAAAACAAAATAACCAAAAGCTAAATATTATGCATGTTAACATCCCTCCGCAAGCTGGAATGGATGTGGATCATTCCAAGCTTGGAAACAAAATATCGAAACGGCCCTGAGCAAGAGGTTTTGTGAGGAGATCTACAGTTTGGTCCTTGGAAGGAATATGCATGAGGTGGATAAGTTTGGACTGAACTTTCTCACGTACCAAGTGGCAATCCAGTTCGATGTGTTTGGTTCTTTCATGGAAGACTGGATTTGCTGCTATGTGAAGAGCCGATTGACTATCATAATAAAGAACTACTAAACGTGTTAGAGAAATGCCAAAATCCTGTAGAAGATATACCAGTCATTGAGCTTCACAACTTGCTTAAGCTAAACTCTATATTTGGCCTCAGACGAAGATCTATAGATAGTAGTTTTCTTTTTTGATTTCCAAGAAACCAATGCGGATCCAAGGAAGAAACAAAAGCTAGTGACAAAGCGTCTTGTGTCTGGGTAAGCCTCTCAGTATGAGTCAGAGAAACTAGTAAGGTGAAGAGAGGACTGAGTGGGAAAAAAAAGACCTTGTGCAGGATTTCCTTTGATGTACCGAAGAACACGAAGAGCGGTTGTAAATGAATGGAAGACGGTTTGTTGAGAAATTGGCTAAGTTTGCTAACATCAAAGCTGATGTCAGGCTTAGAATTTGTCAAATAGACCAATCTGCCAAGAAGTCTTCTATAGATAGATGCATCGGGAATTGAAGATCCAACAGCCATAAAAAGCGTAAAAGAGTAATCCATTGGTGTTGAAAGAGGTTTGGAGGCCAACAAACCAATATCTTGTAGAAGGTCCAATGCATATTTGCGTTGATTAAGGGAAAAGCCTTTAGAAGATCTTGCAATTTCAAAACCTAAGAAAAATCGCAAGGGGCCAAGGTTTTTTATGCCAAATTTGTTATGTAATAGGGACTTGAGTTGAGTGATCTCAGATTGATTATTCCTTGCAAGGATCAAATCATTAACATAAGTAAGCACAATGGTAAAACCAGTGAGGGACCTCTTGGTAAATAAGGCATAATCAGATTTGGACTGACTAAAACCCTCTGCAGTGAGAGTGGCAGTCAATTTGAAATTCCACTACCTACTAGCTTGGCGAAGGCCATATAAATATTTTGTGAGCTTGCAAATAAGAGCAGGGTCATAAAGATGCAAACGAGCTAGTGGTGTCATATAGACCTCCTTATCTAGATCACATGTAAAAAAATTGTATTCACATCAAGTTATTCTAAGTGCCAACATTGAACAACAGCAATGGAGAGAAGCATTCAAACTGTGGTGATATTAACAACAGGGCTAAAAGTGTCAAGGAAATCAATTCCTTTTGTTTGGGTAAACCCCTTTGCAACCAAACGAGCCTTATAGCGTTGAATTGAGCCATCCGTTTTATTCTTGATTTTAAAAACCCATTTACAGCCTATGGTCTTCTTTCCTTTAGGCAAGTGTGTCAATGTCCAAGTATGATTCATGTCCAAAGCAAGCAGTTCATTCCTAATGGCCTCTTTCGAACAATCAAACTGAACAACCTCTTGGTATGTGGAAGGTTTAGAGACAGAAGAAACAGATAAACAAAAATGTTTGTAAGAAGAAGAGAGAAAATCATAAGAAAGAGAGTCCGAGAGGGGATACCTGACCTGAGAGGAGAATTATGTAAAAGAAGTCCCAGCCGATGCACAATGATAATCTTGGAGGTAAGTAGGAGTTTTGGTGGTTAGTTGAGATTTTCGTTGGGGAATGGTAGGGTTGGGGGAATTGGGTAGAGGTTCAGAATGTGGAAGGTCAGGAGGTTGGGTAGTCTAAGATGGCAAGGGGTTAGTAGGTAGAGGTGGAAGTTCGGATGAAGATATCGGTAAAGGAAAAAGGTCTTCATGTGGAGGATAAGGAATAGAATGCAAATCAGTAAAAGTAGAAGATGGTGAAGAGCCTTGTGATTGTTTGTGAGGAAAAATGTTTTCATAAAAATGTACATGCCTTGACAAAAAGAGCTTCCTATTGTGTAAATCATACAGAAAAAAACCTTTAACACCTCTTTTATATCCTAGAAAAATACATTTGCGTGCTTTAGAATTTAATTTCTTGCGATGAGATGTATTAGTGGATGCAAAAGTAAGAGAACCAAACACACGTAAATGAGAAATATCAGGAAGTTTATCATGCAACACATAATAAGGGGATTTGTTGTCCAATAAGGAAGATGGAATGCGATTAATTAAGTGGACAGCTAAGGCAGCGACATAGTTCCAAAAGCATTGTAGTAAACCAGAGTGAAACAATAATGACCTAGTGATATTTAAAATATGTTGATGTTTACGTTCAACTAGGCCATTTTGTTGTGGTGTTTCCACACAACTTTTGTGGTGAATAATCCCCTTTGCAGCAAAAAGTTTAGCAAGATTAAACTCAGGACCATTGTCAGTTCGAATACATTTTATGGTTTTATGAAATTTGGTTTGAATGAGAGCGATAAAAGATTAAACTAGAAACCTAGTTTCAGATTTTAACTTCATAGGATATGGCAGGTAAATCTAGTAGTATGTTCAACAATAGTGAGAAAATATTTGTGACCATGTAAAGACGGTGTAGCAATAGGACCCCAAATGTCAAAGTGTACAAGATCAAAAATGTCATAAACATAGTCACTATCAGGGAAAGATAAATGCTTCTGTTTAGAGAAATGGCAAAAATCACAGGGCAAATCAGTTTTATTGCATTCAATTAGGGGTACAACTATTTCAAGGTACCAAGTTTTTCATGGGAAAGGTGACCAAACCTAAGATGCCAAACATTATTCATGTAAGAAAAAAAATGGTGCTCGTTGTGTAAGATGGGTTTGGCTTGAGACTTCATTGTGTAAAGACCATGCTGGACTTCAGCTACACCAATCATCCTCTTGGATAGTGAATCCAGAGTTTGACAATCATGAAGGGAGAAGAAAAATTGACAAGTTAATGAAAGAATGAGTTGAGAGACAGAAATAAGATTCAAAGTAAATTGTGCCAAAAATGTTAGCTTCAATATTAGCACCATTGGGAAGTTTAACATGAATAGGGGAAATTTGTTGATGGTGCTGAAACAAAGACAAGTTGTTACAAACATGAATGGATGCACCAGTATCAAGGATCCAGGTATCTAGAGGAAATAAATTGGAAAAAGTGGAAACGATGCCTGAGGTTTTATTGAGAAGAGGAGTAGAAATTTGATTAACTATGGTACCATTCAGATTTGATTGTTGCAAAAGAGTCATTAAGGCTTGATGTTGCTCAAGAGTCAGAGTCATAGTTGGAGTAGAAGACACTCTTGTTTGGGAAAGAACAATGGTTGTATCATCACCCTCGTCAACATCTTCGAGGGTTTATACATTATGCGCAAAATACCATAACTGTCACGTCTGCATGAAGAGGAAAAAGAAGCAAGTGTGTGGGGATCATCAATAGGAACTCCAAATTGACGCTTTTGTTGGATGAGTAACGAGAAAACACGATCAAGGTCAGGTAACAGCTGCATCATCATGATTTGAGGTCGAACCGTAGAGTATTGATCGTTGAGCCCTTTTAGAAAGCGAATAACACAGTCTTCATCGCGATATGAGCATATGGTAGGAACAAGGGTGCAAGAGCATTTGATGTCACAAGAACACAAGGGTAGAGGACGAAATTGATCCAATTCTTGCCATAAATTTTTCAATTGAGTGAAATAAGCGATGACACCAAGGGAACCTTGACGAAGGGCATAGATATCTTCTTGAATATCAGATATACGAAAAACATCACCCTGATAATTGTGTTTGTGTAACACATGCCAAATCTTAGCAGCAGTGTCAATCCAACGAATGCTTGGAGCAATAGGGATATCCAGAGAATTAACCAGCCATGATATAACAATGGAATTGCAGTTATTGTTGATATGTGACACTACTAGTATCATGTGATATGTCTTTAATATCATTAGTAAAGTTTACATGAAAATAATCTAATTAAATTAATTTTTTAAATATTGAGATTCAATGGAAATAAAAATTTAAGTGGAGACCGATTTAAAATTTTCAAACCATAAGTCAAGAGAAATATTTGAAGGTGGCAAATTAGTAAAGCTAACACTCGGCATTTATATGGGGAACTAAGTTGAGAGGACAAGTTAAACACTTACCCGTCAAACTTTATGGCCAATAGGGAGAAAAAACTGGTCAAATTCAACACTTTTAAAAATATACATGAAACTGGTAAAGTTATCTTTTTCTTCCTAATTGGTATCTTACGTTAGATGAATAGCTTGTTAATTAATCAAAACAAATTTGCACACCGAAATTGAATGCGAAGTTGCATGTTATGGAAATCTTTTTACATGTATGAACACAAAGGATGTACTGATGCCATAATTATTATGCTTTGAAGTTATTCTAAGATAGTATGATTAAAACCAATTTTTTATTTGAAATATTTTATTATTTCGTAACGTTATTAATGTGTTGCTTTTGAAACACTTTCATTATCTACATCATAAAGAGATATTTTTTTTATCCATATTTCACTATTCCAGTTTTACCCTTAATTATTTTAAAAATTAATTATTTTATAAATAATTTATTTTTAACCGTTATTCAATAAACATATTTTGTCTTAAACCGTTATTTTAAAAACTTTTTTTTACATATCTTATTTTTTAATTTTACATTAACAACTATTTTAAAAATTAATTATATATTTGTTATTGAACTTAACTCAAATTTTTATGAAAATTAAAAAATGCGAACATATAAGCACGATAATGCTTATGTGTTCACTAGTATTAAGTAATAAGAATAATTATAAACTATTTGGAATTCGAATTATAAGTGATTTGGATCAATGGTGGAGCTTTGATAGGACAGGAGCGGCCATGGTGTAAGACCCACTTTAATTCTGTCCTAAAATTTAAGGGTCTCTCTTAGTCAGTTGGGCCTAAGGCTGGCCCATAGGGCATCCCAACACCCCTAAACCAGCCTAACCCTCTAATGTTCTGCCTACTTTTCAAAATAAGCCACCTTACTCCTTTTTTCCCCTCAAACAGTGCTCTGCTAGGGCTCGAAGCTCATTCAGATTCAAGTCAGCTCAACCTCATTCTCTGCTCCACCTCTTGAGTATGCTCCTGGAGCTGTTGGGTTCGTTGTCGTAGGTGCCTGTGCTTTCCACTAGCATCTGTCCAGGTGAGGGAAGCTAGGATTTTTCATGCTTTTATAAATAATGTGCCTGTTTTCATTTTGTTGGGTGCTCTTGATAATTTGATGTGCTTTTGATGGTGTAAACATAATCGGTGTATTGTTTCTGGATGGATTTTTGTCTTTGCGTGTGTGAGAGCAGGTGAGATCTGCTATGCTCGCCTAAGCGAGCTGTTTCTCACCCAAACGGGAAGCTCTCGCATAAGCGAGGAGCTCTCGCCTAAGCGAGAATGGCAGTAACTCGCCCATTTTAGTTTCGAGTGCTCGCCTAAGCAAAGTCCTCTTGCTTGAGCGAAATGGGCTAGCTTGAGCGAGAACTCGAAGTACTCTTTGTTTTCAATCTCGCTTAAGCGAAAACTTTTCGCTTGAGCGAGAGACCTTGTTGCCTAAGCGAGAGCTCCTTAGCTTGAGCGAGATTGACAACACAGTTGTTTAAATGTTTGTATGCTCCCATTATTGATTTGTTCACCCTTTTAAAGCATGAAATATGATGCCTACGTTTTATACAACATGCTTGTGTTTTCTTAAATTTTTGTTGTTTGGGATTTTGTGTTTTTACATGTTGAAACCTGTGAAAAGCTGTCAATTTAGCTTAAGTGAGCGATTTTAGCTTAAGCGAGATCAGTCTAACTTCAACGAGAATTTCTAGCTTAAGCGAGATCAGTCTAGCTTAAGCGAGACCAATCTAGCTTAAGCGAGAATTGCTGCAGAGTTTTAATTCCTTACTTTAACTTGAACTTGTGGATTGATTCAATTACTTATAAAAGCATGAATTGGCAAATGGGTATGAGTAGAATGGTTTATGGTCTATGATTGATAAGTTTAACATGACCTTAGCATGTGACTTGTATGAGATGGTTGGTAATCAAAGTGGCATGGTGTCGGTATGAATTACACTTCTATATTCATGGATTGGGAAGGTTGATTTGGAATGGATTCAACATGGAACATGTATGAGGATGGATTATAAAGGTTGGCATGAGATTTATAAGCATGATAAATATTACATGATTGTTTGAATATGATTGGTATGTTGTCAGGACGTAATTCCATGAGCCTCTAGGTGAGACCTCATGGTGGTGCTTTAGTGGTCGAGATGTATTTCCATGACCCATGTTAGTGGGAGTTCATGGTGGTGCCCCATCTATATAATTTTGTAAGGATTCAAGGTAAGGTTGCATCCTGACGATCTAAGGAGTCAGTTAGTCTCACATAGAGTGGATTGACTCTTGTGGTGAGAGTAGCAGGAGGCCTGAAATTCATCAAGGGCTAACCTTGTGTGTGGGGGTGAGACATTGTAACATTGTAACACTTAGCTCGGGGGTGAGCAGCTCAAGGGTGAGCAGAGAAATCTACCACAAATGCAAGCATCCGCCGAATCCAACTAAATTATATGTATCCGGATGAGTCGAGTCTGAGTCTTAGTGTATTGTTTGAAAGGTCATAACATGTTTGGATGAGATATACTGATTGGAATGTGAAATAGCATGTAACTGTATGATAAACTTTTTTCTACTCTAGCTTACCCTTTTGCTTGTTTGATTGCTTGTGTGTGGTTCTTCTCCTTTTGCAATGATCATCAATTTATTGATGTGAGCAAATGCGAGGAACACCCGGGGTCAACAGGGAGGTGATGGTTCCGCTGCGTAGCCCATTTGGGCTGGATTATACTATCTTGGGATTTCTCATAGGGCTATGGCCCATGTACTTTTTTGTCCTTTAGTACTTTAATAACTATTGTCAAGTTCTTGTATTATACTTTGTATCTGGTATCGTGGTGTGCCTTGGTTTCTTCTAGTTTTTTTTTTTTTGGATA
>Ga0214543_1008037_pt1 | contig 17582 bp, 19 predicted proteins | sample CNSS2metaG_FD_160094 | JGI IMG/M metagenome (GOLD analysis project Ga0214543, IMG submission 160094) | Root nodule microbial communities from cowpea collected in UCLA plant growth center, Los Angeles, California, USA - CNSS2 | ecosystem: Host-associated > Plants > Roots > Nodule | place: USA... | reverse complement strand
CCAATCATCCAACTGCTCGGGAAGCAGTGTGCCCTGGCTCCTGTCGACACCCTCGATATACCGCTTCATGAATCCCCCTCGACTCACGTCAAAAGTGTATCATGTTCGGCGTTTTCACACAGCCTGGGCCGGTTGAGGTCATCCTTGCTCGTTTCCTGGTTCTCTATTGCCGCTCTGCACCGCAAATCGTCCGGCTGGACGGCGATGTCACAACGTCCATAATGGTGACCGCTGGGCGTTTCTCGCCATGGCTCAGTCAGCGCTCGCCGATCGGGAGGCACAATCATGATCGAAGGCCATTGCCATTGCAGATCGGTTCGCGTCACGGTGCCCGTTCGTCCCGAAACGCTTGGCGATTGCAACTGCTCGCTCTGCAGCCGGATCGGTGCGCTCTGGGGCTACTATCCTGTCGAGGAAGTCACCGTCAGCGATCCCGAGAAGAAGCTCGTGGGCTATGTGCAGGGCGACAGGACCTTGACGATGCATCATTGCAGCACGTGCGGCTGTACCACGCACTGGTCGCCGATCGGGCGCAAGTCGTCGCGCATGGGCGTGAACATGCGCATCTTCGATCGCTCGGTCTGGGAGCAGATACCGCACCGCCTGATCGACGGAGCAAGCTGGTAACACCCGCCTCTTACACCCAGCGGATTCGACCGCACATCGACCTGACCGACAACGATCAGCAGATAATCTTCCGAATTGTAACGCCAGGAACAGCCCTACAGCGCCGCGCGTCTTATCAGACGTGTAAAGGTCGCTGTGGCACTTTGAGTTGCTGCATCCCTTAAATCGAGGTCGATTTAAGACGACATGCAGTAGAGCGCGCAACGTCCTTCTATCTGCATGTTCTCAGATGTTTGAGAACATGCTAAATCTCGTGTTTTCAATGAGGGGAACACCACTATGCCACGTATTGCCAATCTTTACTTCAAGACCGCCATAATCTTCCTGATCCTCGGCATCTCCATCGGACTGCACATGTCGATTTCGGGCAATCACGCCGCTACCGGTGCGCATGCGCACGCCAATCTGCTCGGCTGGGTGACGATGGCGATCTTCGGCGTTTATCACGCACTCAATCCGCAGAAGGCAGCGAGGCGCCTAGCGACGATTCAATACGCCGTCTACACCTTCGGCGTAGCGGTGCTTATCCCATCGCTCTATTTGATGCTTTCGGGAAACGCCGCGATGGAACCGGTCGTCGCCGTCTCGTCGCTTATCGCCTTCGCCGGCGTTCTCCTGTTTGCCGTGATCATCTTCTCGAGCGGCGAAGTCGTCGCCACTGCAGCGTCTCCGGCACGCTGATCTTTCTCCGGGACGGAAAGGGCGCCGCGCGCGCCCTTTCACTCGCCCTTCCTCGTCATCTCTCGCTGGACGCGAGGTCCATCTGCGCCGATCGCCTTGACCGGCGCGCACGTGTTTTCCGTCCAGCAAGCAATGGTCGAATTGCCGCGTCAAGCGCGCGGATGCGCTCGATAAGTTGCTCGCCGAAAGCTCGTCCATGCCGCCCGCAGCGGCGTTCAAATCCTTCGGCTGGAGCGAGGCAACGAGCTTCAGATAGCTCTCCGGCTTCTCCTCGCGAACACGGGCGATCACGTCGACGCCATGCACCGCGAAATCCGCCTGCACCGCATTCAGGAATGCACCGCCCAACTGCCCGCGGCCGCCCGTCACCCGCCTCTCGGGAAGCCCGGCTTCCATTGCCGCATCGTCAGCCACTTCCCCGGCGCGTTCCGGCCTTTCGTCTTCCATCATCGCGCTCTCCATTCTTCTTGCCACCGCTCGGTCTCAAACAGAGCGCGGCGCGTTGACCGCAGCAACTTCCAAGCGAAATCGCGTACGGGTCGACCACGCCGGTCGTCGTTCGGAGAAATGTCCGCTAGCGTAGTATTCGCACCAATGCCTCCGCTGCCCTCCGTCAATGAGACAAGTCCATCGCGGCCGGCGATGCTGCCATGCTCGCGCAGCGCCTTGTCGGAGGCGCTGCACTGCGGAGTCTTGGGTCGACGCGTCGGGATGCTTCCGAACCCTCTCAGGATTCGGGTCGACGCGGAGGCGCATCGCCGGCCGCACACGGCGCCGCAGCGTCTTTGAACGCGCGAGGTCGCCGTGAGCCATGAATTGAAAAATCAGGAAGGAGGCCCCAGCGCCTTGCGAGGTGGGAGAAGAAGTCTTCGTCGCGTCAGCATCCTGCCACGGCGACTGGGCGAATTAGGACAGAATTCCTATCCTTGATTTATGGAATACCGCAACCGCCCTCGCGGTGCAAGCCTCCATGCGCTGAAATGCATTCGGTTTTTGTTTTGCCCACCGGAAACTTTGCAGCGGGCTGCTTCTCCGAGCGTGCCTCCGCAGAGACGAAAGTCCTGCAGGCTGATGGGTCACGCTTCTATGTCGTCCGCCCAAGAAAGCGCTTCGCCCAGGACTGGTCAAATTTTGTTGTACAACCGTATATTATAATTTCCTTGCATAAGACATTGGCCTCTGCTTCAATTCCCACGAGGCTGATGTTCAAGGGCTTGGGCATACTTCAATCGATAATGTCTCGCACGGAAGGAGGCAGTTTCGGCGTCGCGCTGTCACCGATGCCGGGGTCCGACCGTGTCGAATACTTTGAATTCATTTAAGTACTGAAAATATAGGCCCAACTCTCGGCTTTATACCGGGAACTAGACTAGCCCTCCAAGCATTGCCTTCCCGAGAGAAGGAGATTTATCCATGCGTAATCATTGGATGTATGTCGCCATCGGATTTGTTGCCGGCGCCGGATTGTTTCTCACCACCGCCTGGCAGCGCACACCTCCGGTCGAAACCGCTCAGTTCGCCACCATAAAGCTCGAAAAGACTGATCGTCCGCAGGGCCCCGCCGTCCAGGCCTCCTTCGTCATGGAGCGTTTCGGCCCGGCACGTGCAGTCGAATAGACTCTTCAACAGCGGATACCTGGAGCTAAACAGACTGAGCGTCCGCTTGCGCGGATGCTCTGCCGAGCGCCTCTGCAAGATTCCTTAAGATCGGAATCGATTTAAGGACAAAATCATGCAGCAACTCACAGTGCGTCAGCGACCTTTGCGCGTTCGATTGGACGCGCGGCGCTGTAGCGCGTTCGTGTCGCATGCTCTGTCTTGCCTTTCGCCCCCGAATGCGCAAGTTACTACGGCTCTGAGCGGCTGAAGGGACGACCATTGGCCCCCACGGCGATTGCGGTCGCGGTTCTGCGGCCGGAGACGATAATCGAGGAAGACAGCTTTGAATTCGGACAACAAACCCGAGGCCACTATCCGGGTCGAGAAGCGGATGAACGGACGTTGGGCATTCGTGCTCAGCTATCGCGGCGTGACGTATCCGGCGCAGGGTCAGTTCAGCACCCAGCTACAGGCGCAAGCTGTCGCCCATGCCGCCATGAAGCTCCTGCAAAAGCGCGGCTGAAGCCAAGAGAGGAAAGTGTGCAGCCGCTTTCCGCCGTGAGTGCGTCCGGCTTAATTGTAAGGCGAGTTGCACGCACGGCGCGGGCCGTCGAAAGGCTGGAAGGTGTTGTCACTCGAGCGATACGATCGATAGCGGTCGTGGCACCACCGTGCATGCGCATTTCCGCCGGATAGAACCGTTTGCCGCCGACGTGAGCGCAGTTCGTTGATTGTACCGAGCGGCGGCCCAAGAGTTACGCCTGCGTCTATGTTGATGTCGGTGCCAGGCGCGAAACGCGGACCGGAGTTCAAGTAGCGGTTCCGCAAGAACTGCTGATACTGTCGCTCGACGAAAAGATCGTGCCGGTAGGTACCTCCGCAATCACCGATGCACGTCTGGGGCTGGGCCTGCGACGCGCTCGTAGCCGCAGCCAGAACCGCCAGGACGATGGTGGTCGCAATCTTCATCGACTTCACTTTTCTTCTTTCAACGAAGGAATGACCTGCACTCACTATACACTACCCGACGCGAGCGTTGCGCCAATTTCTTGTGAGCGCAGTTGAACGGCGCACCCGGACACACCGCCTTGGCCGAAGACGAAGGGCGCCGGAGAGCGCGATGCCATCACTCCTCAGAGCGCTCCAGCGTTCCTGTGCCCCCCATCACATCCAACGCGGATCCGCTGCCGCCGCGGACCCGTAGTTAGGGAAACGGCGAGATCGAGGCACCTTCAAAGCCGTAAACGCCCGACATCTAGGATAATATTCCTATCTCAGGTCAAAGCGATGATCCCCCTTCGCATATTCGCGCAAGCCCTTGTCGAAGAGCAGCGCATTCAAGCCCCGCTTTAGCCACAGCAATTGCGCCTCCGGCATCATCCTCAAACCTTCATAGTCCATCACGCAGACGTTGAAGACGGTGGTCTTCACTTGACGCCCCTCCTCGCACCCGAGCAGCAGTCCTTCCAGTCGCATCATTCGTTCGGCAGATTTCGCAGCCATTCGGGCACGCTCTTCCTTCTGTTCGCCCGGATGTCCCTGCACGCGTCCGATGTCCTGGGCCCTGACGCTCGGAAATGGAATGCCTGTGATATGGTAATAGCGCACCATCGCCGCGGCATAATCGTCGCCGGCTTCGCGCTGCTGCTCGGTGATCCGCCCGTCGAGAAACAACCGCCCGAGCGTGTAGCCCGCAAAGGCGCTTCTGGTTTCAAGCCCGTGCATGCGCTTGCGCGCCGCAAGCGCCACCGCCATGGCCTCCTTCTCGCTTTCCTGTTTCGACCACCCCGGCTTGATCTTGCCGCAGGCAAAGCGCTCGGCATTTGCCTTGCGTGGGCGTCCAAGCTGTGCCTTGCGCTTTGCACGCAATTTCTGGGCCTTGGTCATCATGGGAAATCCTTTCGAGCATGTGTGGAAGAAACGTGGTCACGGTTGTCCGCTCCTGCCCCCTTCGCCGGATGAGCGGATGGAAGACGAATTGACTGTTTGCAGCGGGCAAGCAGACCTCGACGGCTCGGCCTGTTGAATCATCTAGGCGTGTCAGCCGCGCTCGCCCTCGACGTCTGGCTTGCGCACCGCCTCCAGAACCGTCGTATGATCGCGCCGAAAGATTCGGCCGATCCGCGACAATGAGAGATCGCCGCGGTTTTCGTAGACTGCGCGCATGCAGGCATGTCTCGGCTTTACCAGCCGGCGTTCGCGCCGCACGCTGATGACATCCTCCCAACTCACCCCCGGGAAATCCGTGAGCACGGCGGCAACGATCTCCTCGACCGTCGGCCGGTCGCCCTCGCTGTGGTCGTCCGGAACATCTGCGCTCCGGCCGGAAAGCAGTGCCTGCGCCTGCGCCAAGAGCCGCGCCTCGGCATCGGCAAGGTCAACCTCCAACGCTGCGATCCGCCGGGCCTTCGCCGCGTTGTCTGAAGCAAGTTCGGACAGTTGCCTTTCGAGCTGCTCGACCGGGCCGGATCGGCCGACCGCCCTAGCGGCGCGGGTGAGCCGCTCCCGCACGGCACAATAGTGCCGCTTCTGTCCCGCCAGTTCCGAATGCTCCATCGTCGCTTCTCCTTCCAAGGTCAGAGTCGACCCAGCGCTCCGTGGCGCCTCATGAATCTTGCACAACCTGAAATGACACTGTATATGTCGCGATGTCAACATGATTTATGTTACTCGTGTTGCTATGGATCGTGTCATGAGCGAAAGAGCGGAAAGATTGCGCCAGGCGCGCATTAGGGCGGGCTATCAGTTTGCCTCCGACGCGGCGAATGCCCTTGGCATGGTCGCCTCGACCTATCGCGCCCACGAAAACGGGCAGAACGAGTTCGAGCATTCAGAGGCCGAGGTCTACGGCCGCAAGTTCAATGTCGATCCATACTGGCTATTGAGCGGCAAGGAACGGCAGATGGCTGGTGAAGGCGCCGCACCTCCCGGCATCACGGATGCCGGCCCCCCGAACGGCACGATTGTTGACAACCTCATCGGTCAAGGAAAAAAGATCCCGGTCTTCGGCCAGGCCGTCGGTGGAGTTGATGGTGAATTCATAATGAACGGCAATGTGTTGTACGAAGTCATGGCCCCGCCGATTCTCGCTGAAGTTTCCGGCGCCTATGCGGTGTCGGTGTCAGGCGATTCCATGTCTCCGCGCTATGACGACGGCGAGATCTGCTTTGTCGACCCGACCCGCCCTGTCAGACGGGGCGACTACGTGATCGCCCAGATACGCCTGGAAGAAGACGGCGCTCCCCTCGCCTACGTCAAGAGGTTCGTGCGCCACAACACTTCCGAACTGGTGCTGGAGCAGTTCAATCCGCCGAAGGTACTGCGCTTCGACGCGCACACTGTACACTCCGTCCACTACATCGCGCTGGCTGGCAACGCGTAGCTATACGGGCGTGCCGACGCCCTCCCCTTAGCCACGCTAATCCTGCCCCTCGGCAGGCATCCCTCTAAGACGTTGGAGCTTCGATAACACACCCGATGAATACGGACACAACACGAACCATGTTGACACCGATTGCATCAGATGTGATGTTGTCTCCAACATAGACAACACGGCAAGCGCGCGGTGCATACTGCAGCAAGAGCTTTTCCGTATTCAGAGGAGAAGAAGCGCCGCATGTCCGTTCCCCGCATCAAGTCCGATCTCCATGGCCATGTCGATGAACTCTTTTCGGCCGATCTGCTGCAATCGAGCGATGCGGAAAACCAAGCGGCGCTTAAGAGCTTTCTCTCATCCACGTATTCCAGCCTCGCCTCGCTCTCCTGGCATCTCGGTGCCGATGGAGATGTCCTGCAACGCGAAGCCCGGCCGGCAGCCGAACTCGTGGACGACGTCTTCTTCACCCTCAACCGTGAGCGCGAATTTTCCGGCGCCGATTGCGAATGCGTGCAGGGCCTTCTCGGCACGCACAATTCTCGCCAGCAATTCGGAGGTACGCTCTGATGCGGGCAGAAACCTACGCCATCGTAAATCTCGCCGCTTTGAATCTCATCGAAGCCGCCAGTGCCGCCTATTTTGCGACCGAGAAGGAGGCAGCCTCCCGTCACGAGTTTCGCGTCCGTCAAATGCTGCGGAAAATCGCTGCAGCTCTCGGCTACGAGGTTGCCGAAGTGGGCTGGCAGGAGAGCCAGCCCGAGCGCCCATCGGAAGGAACGTCGCCCGAGGTCGCCTCTTCCTCCGGCCTTAGGCTCGTATCCACCCGACCAGTCGAATCAAAGATGTCGCTATGAGCCGCCATTGGTCGCCCAATCGCCTTCGATGGAGATCGAGCCAGCGCCGCGCAACTGTTCAAATGACGCGAGCAAAGAAACGCCACTTCCGATTTTTAGAAACAGGTTACGGAAAGTCCGTTAAGTGCTTGATTTAATGGTGGGTGATCACGGGCTCGAACCGTGGACCCGCTGATTAAGAGTCAGCTGCTCTACCAACTGAGCTAATCACCCGCCCGGAACCGCGTCGCTGCGGTCTGGTGGGGCGTATAATGGCCTTCGCCCCACTTGTCCAGCACCCTTTGCAAGATTTTTGGGAAAATTTCAGGCCGCCGCAGCGGAGACGTCGGTGGTCGCACGGGAGCGGTGCGCGGCTCGCCGGCGGCGAGCCTGCGGCGCTACAGCGCGTCGCCTTCACTCGTCGCGCAACGTGCTTCTAAATCGCCAGCTTCCCCTCGGCGACCTTCACAGCGTGCCCGCCGATGCGGGCGGTGGTGATCTCGCCGTCGGCGATGTCGAGATGCAGGTGTATGAAGGAAGGACGGCCCATCTCCACGCCTTGCTCGATCAGAATGGGATGGTGTCCGTCCACAAGTTCATCGAAAAGATTGATCGCACCGGAAAGGGCGGCCGCGGCCGAACCGGTCGCCGGGTCCTCGACGAGGCCCATCTCGGGGGCAAACATACGGGCATGGAAGCGGGCCATGTGGTTGATACCGCCGCGGCAGTAGAGGTAAGCGGCTGCCAGCCGGCCTTCGGCGAGCGGTGTCAGTTGTTCCCAGCGTTGCGGATCGAATTCCACCGAAGCGGCGGCGTTGACATCGTGCAGAGGCACCATCACGAAAGGAACGCCGGCACTCCAGAAGGAGGTCACGTGGTTTTCGAAACCAATCTGCGTCGTCTTGAGGCTCAGCGCATCGGCTATCGCCTGCCTGTCGAAATGCGCGTGGAGTCTGTTCGGCTTGCGTGGCAGGTCGAATTCGGCAAAGGTCGCCTTGCCCGGCTTCAGCCGCACCGCGGCGCGCACCGGTCCGATCTTTTCCTCCAGAACCTGCATGAGGTCGAGCGCTCTGGCGGACTCGCCATAACGCGCTTCCGCGATCGCGACCGCCGCGCCGACCGTGGGGTGTCCGGCAAAGGGAAGCTCGTGCACCGGCGTGAATATTCTCAGCCGCGCCGAATGGGCAGCACTCCCGGGCCGCAGGATGAAAACCGTCTCGGAGAGGTTGAACTCCCGCGCAACCGCCTGCATCGTTTCGTCGCCGAGGCCGTCTGCCTCGAACACCACAGCAAGAGGATTGCCCCCTAGACGGCTCTCGGTGAAGACGTCGTAGATCGCGTAGTGTAGTGCCATGCGTCTCCCCTTACTGGTCCGGATCGTCGTGATTTCCGGTGGTTTCCGGATTCGCGGCGGTCAATCCTTGTGCGAGCGGAGACGCCCGCACCCCTCCTCCTGCGCACCTCCCATGCCCCCGAAGTCCTGGATCCATTCTCCGCAATGGAGAGGCGCATTCGACGCAGGCAGCGCCTGCCGAGAAACCTGCGGCCGGCGGACACCTCACCGTAGAACTTGCAACGCGAACGTCCCGGCGGCAAGACCAAAAGCCGCGCACGGATGCCAGCGGTCTACAGAGGCGGAGCCGAGCCGTACCCCACCGTGGGAAAGACTCTCAATTATCCTTCGAGAGAAAGGCAGATACTCGAGCGAGACTCTGGTGCCCGCGTGGTTGCCCTCTACAGCGCCGCGCCGTTTTATCAGACGCGCGAAGGTCGCTGTAGGCCTTCAATTGCTGCACGTCTATCTCCTTGACCGAACGGGCCGACCTCAATGGCCTTCCCCGGCACAGCGAGAAGCGCTATGGCATAGCCGCAAGACGCGGCGCGATTCCAGAGCGAAGGCAAACCCTCACGGCGGGCCGCGCAGGGTGAAGGGCGGAGCCCGAGAGTGCAACAGCATGACGGCTGAGACGAATTCCGGCCTTTCGCGCCGCCGTATCCCCGCTGGAATCTGGGCCTTGGGCTTCGTTTCCATGTTCATGGACATCTCATCCGAGATGATCCACGCGCTGCTGCCCATCTACATGGTCACGGCGCTTGGGACGTCGACGCTCGCCGTCGGCATCATCGAGGGCGTTGCAGAAGCGACGGCCTCGATCACCAAGGTCTTTTCCGGTGCGCTCAGTGACTGGCTGGGCAAGCGCAAGGTCCTGGCAGTCCTTGGATATGGCATCGCGGCGCTTACCAAGCCGATCTTCCCGCTTGCTGCTTCCCTCGAATGGCTGATCGCGGCCCGTTTCATCGACCGCGTAGGGAAAGGCATTCGCGGCGCGCCGCGAGACGCGCTCGTCGCCGACATCGCCCCGCCGCATCTGCGCGGTGCGAGCTTCGGTCTGCGGCAGTCACTCGACACGGTCGGCGCCTTCCTCGGCCCGTTGCTCGCAATCGCCTTGATGTGGCTGACGGCAGATCATTTTCAGGCGGTGTTCGGGTTCGCGGTCATTCCGGCCTTCCTGTCCGTCGGCGTCCTCCTCGTCGCCGTCAAGGAACCCGAGCGGCCGGTAGAGTTACGCCGGGTGCGCATGCCGCTGCGCCGCGATGAACTCAGGCAACTCGGATCGGCCTATTGGTGGGTGGTTGCCATCGCCGCGGTCTTCACGCTCGCCCGTTTCAGCGAGGCCTTCCTCATCCTGCGCGCCCAGTCGATCGGCCTGCCCTTGGCTGTGGTTCCGGTCGTGCTCGTGATCATGAGCCTCGCCTACTCGCTTTCCGCCTATCCGGCGGGCGCCCTGTCCGATCGCGTTGATCGTTTGACGCTGCTCGTGGTCGGCCTTGTCCTCCTGGTTCTTGCCGATCTCGCCCTCGCGTTCGCAACCGGCGTCCTCGCGCTCGGCCTCGGCGTGGCACTGTGGGGCCTGCATATGGGCTTCACCCAGGGGCTTTTGGCGACGCTCGTGGCCGACACCGCTCCCACGGAACTGCGCGGAACCGCCTTCGGGATGTTCAACCTCGTCTCCGGCTTCGCCCTGCTCCTTGCGAGCGTCCTCGCCGGCGCTCTCTGGGACATTGCCGGGGCAAAGGCGACCTTCCTCGCCGGCGCCTGCTTTACCACACTCACCATCGTCGGACTGATGTTGATCCGTTCCCAGATCAAGAAGTCATGAACAAATCCGGTCCGTGTAATCGGCCCGGACGCAGCAAGGCGACTGGGTGAGTGCGACGCTGTGCCATGGCGACAGAAACCGGTTCAGCCGGAATCCCGTGCAAAAAGCCATTCCAGAATCGGCGGGATGAAAGCAGGATAATTGTGCGCAGCCGGGTCCGGCGAACGGATCGCCACCGCTTCATCGATCTCCGGATGCGGATCCGCGGCAACATGCGCTGCCACCTGCGCAATGATGTCGTCGGCCTTGGCCGCTAATCGGAAGACGCGGAAAACGACTATGGTGCCGTCCATATGGATGGCATGCCAACCCGGTTCTGCGCTCGCCTCGGAAAGCGCAATTCCAGTCTCCTCCTTGACCTCGCGCGCAATGTTGCGGGCGACGTCGCAGCGCCCATCGATGATATCCTCGGGCTCCAGCGAACCACCGGGACTGTAGACACGTCCGGCATTGGCGGTATGAGGACCCATACGAATCGCGATCACGGCGCCGTCTGAAGAAAGCAGCATCGGCATACCGAAGATGTGGCACGCGCCCGGTGCTCGCGTCTTCCGCCACCAGAGGAAAGTCGAATAGGGCACGATATGGGCGCGCGCGACGATGCGCCCGTCAGCGATGCGGATCGACCGTTGCAGTACCATCCTGCCATCGAAGAGGTGCGGGTTCGCCGCAATTTCTCTCTGCCAGCTTGCTCGAGCACGCTCCACCTCCGCCAGATGAAACGGGTGCGGCCCGGGCGCGACCTCTATGTGGATCTCCGACACAGGAAAAATCGTGCCTTCGGCGGGCCATTGCGACCGGTTGCTTTCGAGTTGGGTCATGGGTCAGATATCCAGTGTCATAACAACCGGGCAGTGATCGGAGGCCTTCGGACGATCCCAGCCGGTGCGCGGATAACGCTCGACCTCCTGGCTCGCGGGGAAGATGGTGCGATAGGGCTGGCCGGCGCGGATGATCTCGGGCACCTGGGCCGCATTGCGGCGGGCGAGCGCAGGCGACAGCCAGATATAGTCGAGTTGGCAGAGATGCCGCTCTTCCGGTCCCCGGCTGTGGAAAAGCGTCCAGCGGTCGAGGACCGGACGCCTCAGCATCGGGTTTTCCACGAAGCCGTCATGGCTCAGGATCTCGAGCGCGCTCATCGCCTCCTCGCGCGGAACGAACTCATAGCCGTTGCGTCGGTCCCCGAGAATATCCACCTTTTCCTGGTAATCGTTCATGTCGCCACAGATGGCAAACATCTTGTCCGCCGTATGGCCGCGGCCGAAGCGGCTATCGATGATGTGGCGCACCGCCTTCGCCTCGGCGATGCGCAGGGCCATTGTCGCCTGACGGCCGTCAAGCCCTTCGCGCGCCGGCCCCATCGACTTGAAGTGAACGACATAGAGGGTGAGCGGCCGGCCGCCGATCTTCAGGTCCACTTCCAGGCAGTCGCGCTTGAAGATGCGGTCGCCGGGCCGGTTGGTCGCCGCCAGGTCGTCGTTGAACAGGTCGAGATCGTTATAGGTGAGCGCCGCATGGCTCTTTACCTCCAGGCACTCGATCTTCTGCCCGTCGCGGGTCTCATCCCGCGTCAGCACGGCGACGTCGATGCCGCGGGTGTCGTTGCCCTCGATCAGGTATTTCTGGCGGTAGCCGTTACCGACCATGCGGAAGAGATAACCGTACTCGAAGGCCTGCAGCGCCGCCATGCTGTCGGCCTCCTGCAGGCAGAGGATATCGGCATCGCAATCGGCGATCGCCAGCGCCGACATCTGCCGCGTGTCGTCCGTATGCGCAATGGTGCGCGCTTCCTCGAGCCGCTGATATTCCGCCTCGCTTCTGACGTCGAAGAGCCTCAGCACCCGATCCTGCTTGAGCTGGTTGCGAAAACCGGAAAAATCGAAACGGCTCAGGAGATTTTCGATGTTGAAGGTGGCAAGGCGAAGCGACATCAGACAATTCCACATTGAAATGCCGCGGAGATTAGAGCGGGACGAGGAAGAGTGTAAAGCGATCTGCCTTATGGCAGTGCTGACGCGCAGAGAAAAATGCCGCGGGGCTTTTCGTCCGTGTCCGCCCCGCATCCGGACTCGCGGCTATCTCCTCCCCAAGCCGGGGCGAAGGGAGATCGCAGCGCCATCCCCTTTCTTTTTTTCACCGGCGAGCCCTCTCCCCGCACGGGAAGAGGGCTGAAGTGAGTGGCTACAGAGAGCTACTGCATGTCTCCTTAAATCGACCTCGATTTAAGGACAAAGACATGCAGCAACTCAAAGTGCTACAGCGACCTTGCGCGCATGAGAACACCCGCGCGGCGCTGCCTATCTTCTCACCGCGACCACCTGTCCGCGGCTGAAATAGGACAGTTGCACGCGCCCGGACTGATTCCCGCCGATGACGCGCGCGGTCGATTTCGACAGCTCCGAAAGGATGCCAACATGATAGCCTCGGCCGGCCCTGACGACGATGACATCCCCCGGACGCGCATAGGCAAGCTTGACCGGGGCACCAAATCTCAGCCACGATCGCGCGATTCCGAAGCTTTGCGGCGGCTGGCGCCCGGCCTTTCGAGCGACCATGCCCACGAAATGGCCGCACCAGGGCGTGCGTGCCGGATTGATGCCGAGAGCGGCGCGAAGGCGCCTGTTATGCTTGACCTCGTGAAGCCCCGTAAATTGCTTGGCCTGCGCCAGCATGCCTGCCGACGCGGTATTGGGCGAAGTGAACGCGACAAGTGCCGCTGCCAGAAACGCTGCAACCTTCATGAGTTGGGTCTCCTTGATGCGCACGCCGGCCTCATGCCGGCTTTGCGCCCGCCTCTTCGTCTCCGTCCATTGCGCGCAATTCGCCCTTCCGCAGTGCGCGGTTTTTGCGCGCACTGAGCCGCCCGCGCTCAGGAGAATATTCTGAGCGCGGCTGAAAATGCCATGGAATCAAAGGGCTAGAGCGTCCTTGAATCTTGGCGCCCGTGCTCTTGCGTCCGCTCCTTTCTTAGGTCACAGACTGCTTCGGGCACCCGCCTTCGTTTAAACACACGAAAGACTCTCTAGCACTTTGAGGCTGCACGTCACCGACCGCCGAAGATCGAAATGGATCCTCGGCTCGATGCCGCAGCCGGCATGCGAACGGCGATGGCCGTACCCCCAACCTGATGGCGTTCGCTATGCGAGACCTGGAATTCCCCTGCCAACCGGTGGATAGCGACGAGACTTTGCCGGCGAGCTGGAGCGAAATTGTGGCAAAGCCCGCATTTCGTGCGCAAGGCAGCGCTTGCATGCGTCGATGTGTCGGTATTGATCCCAAAAAAGCGGGCTTTTGACGGTCCACAACGCTATCGAGCGGGCTTTCAACCAACCCAGTGAAATTGCTGATGATGGGAGCGAGCGCCGCTTCTTCGCCCTATCCCGCCTTCCTGAGTGTCCCCCAGATCGTAGCCAATCTAAGGTAAAACATGCAGCAAACGCGCCCTTTGCGCGTCTGATAAGACGCGCGGCGCGGTAAGAGCGGTCACGCCGTCACGACTTCAGCGCGCCGCTCCTCCTCGCCGTCCAGGTGGCGATGATGTCCATCAGCTCGGGCGACAGGCAGTCATAAGGTTCAAGGCCAAGCTGCCTCAGGTGGTTGCGGACGGAGTTCATCCTTGAGGGATCGACCCCTCCCTCGATGATCGACGAGACGAAGGCGGCAAAGGTGGGTTCGGGCCAACCGCTCTCTTCGAACCTTTCCGGGTGGATGAAATCGAGTCCCTGGAAGGCATGTTCACGCTCGACAGGCCCATACATGTGCACGCCGCATTCCTTGCAGCGGTGGCGCCGGATCAAGGCTGTCGGGTCCACGACCTCGAGCTTGTCCCCGTTTTCGAGCACGCTGACGTTCTCATGCGGTGTGACCGCCACGATCGAAAAGGTAGCACCCTCCGGCTTCCAGCACTTGGTGCAGCCGCAGGCGTGATTGTGAGCGATGCCGCCGGCAATGCGGATCCGGACCGCTCTATCTGCGCAGGCGCAGACCAGCGTCCCTCCCCCGAAGGCAGGACTGCCCCTGGTGACACCGTTGTCGAGTTTCGGATGCAGTGGGACGGGGGTTTCCATTTGCTCCTCCCTCAAGAACCGGCGCCTCTCCACAGCGCCGCTTGCCGATAGATGCGGAAAGGTCCGGTTGGCATCGCTGCGGAAGTGCAAGCGGCGCCTGCCAAGGCGCCGCATCGCGGTCTCCTCCGACCCGGCACCGAGCGCAACCTCCGCGTCCGCACCGAAGAATACCACCGAAAACATCTACTGCCGAATGCCGCACACCGGCTCGGCCATCAGCACCGATATGCAGGTGCGGCCGAGGCGCGTGGATTCAGCGCACCAGTCGAATGGCGCCAGGATAGTTGAATTGCGTGTTCGCCAACTCGGCGCTGCAATCCATCTTGAATGTACTGTTGCCGATGAGGGTGATTTCCTGCGCGATCAATCTTATGCATTCTCCGCTCGTCGTGCCGTTGCCGGAATATTGCAGTTCGGCGACGTCAGGCAGGTAGATGATCCCCGTCAGCGACGATTGGCTGTTGCCGTTGATGATGGCGGACGCGGTGTTGCCATGCTCGGCGACAATCGAGAAACCCGCCCAGGCACCCTCCAGCGATGGCGAGATGTTGAAGGTAGCACCGCCATTGATTTTGAGCTCGGCGCCGTTCATCAGGAAGAAGGTCACCCGTTGTCCATTTACGACTGTCTGGCTGCCGAGCTCGAGACGGCCGCCGTCGATCATGTAGTTGCCCGACTCGAGCTTGATCGCTCCCTTCAAGTCCAGGCCGCCATAGGTACCGGGCTTCAATGTTACCACGTGGCCATCGGCGTTCTTGGGCGTCTTGCCGGTGCCGTTGCAATCGCCATTGCCGCCGCCGCCGGCGACGAAGTTCTGGCCGCAGCCGGAAAGATCCACCCAGGTGGATGTCTTGGGCAGAACCTTGCTCGCAAACGGATCGGGTACGCGTGGCGATCCTTCGACCGCGCGCTCGCAGGCCAAGTCGATGGATTGCGGCGAGCTGTAGATGCCGCCCGCCGCGTAAAGACATTCGGCTTTGAGCTTGCCGCTCCCGCCGACATAGATCGACTGAGCATGATTCGAATTGGAGACGACAGTGCATCCGGTGAGGTCCGCCGCCGCACTTCCGCTGACCTCGAACGCGCGATCGGCCGTGCGGTGGAGCGCCAGGATACAAGCCTGCGCTCCCGCCGCGCGCGCCGCCACTGCCTGGCGCCGGATCGTCAGTGGCATGCGCTCCAGGAAAAGCGACTTGTAGTCGAGCACGAACTCGGCCGCGGCCGTATCCTCGTTGAGGCTCCGCGTGAACTTCACCGCCAACGCCTCAGTGGATGGGTCTGTGGCGACGGCCAAGGCATCGACGACGCTTTCCTGCGGCAAGGCGTAGTTGCCCCAGAAGAACTTTTCGGCCTTCTGATAGGCCTCCTCCTCGGTTGCTCCCTCGCCATAGGCCCGCACGGAGCCCAGTGCCGCGGCGTCGAGCGCGTTCTGGATCTTCTCCGCTTCGAGATAGGCCCCGACGAGATCGATCGCCAGCGCGGCGGCTCCGATGATCGGGATGAAGCCGATCGCGCCGAGCACGGCGAAGTTGCCGTCTCGGTTTTGCGCCAGCTTTCTTAATTGCAAGCGGAACGTCGCGGCCCTCATAGCCTTCCCCCTCGGCAGCCCATCCGCTTAATTAAGCAATAACTAACTTAAAGATCGTTAGGAAATTCCCTCGGGTTTTACGAAACTTTTAGAGTTACAAGGGACTTGGCTGTCACCGCGGGGGCGGATGCCGGGAACCGAGCCCCACATGGCGTTGCCATCCGAGACGGTAGGATGGCCGCCATGAGCGGGTCGATCCTGATCTGCCCGAACGGCTGGGGCGTCGTACCGAACCGCGGGCTTGTCTCGGGCTGCTATCGCCTCCAAGCCGCCTCGCTCTTCCGTTCGTAGTGCGTAAAAGCCTTGACCAGCCCGCCAAGCACCTCTGCCGAGGTTTCGAACAAGGCCTTGAACTGCGGATCGTCGATCTTGGTGACATCTTCCCGCAAATGGTCGATCAGAGTGTTCAATTCGCCTTTCATCTTCTGCGTGTGATGGATCGGATCTGCATTGGTCCGTGCCATTTCTTACTTCCCCCTGAGAAAACGGCCGCGTTGGCACAACGCTGTGCAAAGAGGCTCAGTTCCAATGGTGAAACAGCCTCCCCTCAAGGCGGTGATGGAGATGATGCGCTTTGTCCTCGCCACAGCCAGCAGAGTTGCCGGAGCGGCGGACAGGGCAAGAATCGATCGTGCTTCGTTACAATTGGCCCTGAAAAGTTACTGGACCGGCGCGACCGATGTGGCAAACATCATGGGGCAAATCCGAGTTGATTTCAGTAGCAATTTAGATCAGAGCTCGCGCACAGGGTGAGTTCTGATTGTGAGTGCGAACTCGGTCGAGTTAGCGGCGGCTCCCCGGGGAGGATGCTGAATCGGATAGCCCGAACCGTCATCGGACGGGCGCGACATTTCTGCCAGTGACTTTGTCCAAGATTGGCAATGTTTTCGCCGCGATCTTTTCCAGAGCCCGCTTGCTGACGGCGGGCTCTATTTTCGTGCGGATCTTTGCAAGTCTCGCGTCCGGTCAGGCGCGCAGCAAGCATCACGATCTGCCAGAGGAAATCCGCCTCCGCTCATCCGTAGAGATATTCCGGAAGCCAGAGCGCCATGCCGGGCCAGAGATACATGAGCACCATGCAGAGGATGACGATCAGCATGTAGGGCATCATGCCGGCAAAGATCTGGTTGAGGGTCACGTGCGGGGGCGAGACGCCCTTAAGGTAATAGGCCGACATCGCCACTGGCGGCGACAGGAAAGCCGCCTGCAGGTTCACGAAGACCAGCACGCCCCAGAGGATTGGATCGATGTCGAAGTGCCTAAGCAGCGGCAGGAAGATCGGCACGAAGATGATGATGATCTCGGTCCATTCGAGCGGCCAGCCGAGAAGGAAGATGATCGCCTGCGAGAGAATCATGAACTGCACCGGTGTGAGGTCGAGCGCGAGCACCCATTGCTCGATCAGCGCCTGACCGCCGAGGATAGCAAAGACGGCGGAAAAGAGCGCCGAACCGACGAAGAGCCAGCAGACCATCGCCGTCGTCTTCGCCGTCAGGAACACCGCTTCCTTGGTGCGCTGCCAGTTGAGCGTGCGCGCCTGCAGCGCCAGTAGGAAGGCGCCGGCCGCGCCGACAGCAGCCGACTCCGTCGCGGTCGTGATGCCGAAGAGGATGACCGCGAGCACGACGACGGTGAGGATCGCGAGCGGCA
>Ga0214543_1008035_pt1 | contig 17583 bp, 13 predicted proteins | sample CNSS2metaG_FD_160094 | JGI IMG/M metagenome (GOLD analysis project Ga0214543, IMG submission 160094) | Root nodule microbial communities from cowpea collected in UCLA plant growth center, Los Angeles, California, USA - CNSS2 | ecosystem: Host-associated > Plants > Roots > Nodule | place: USA... | reverse complement strand
TGGGGAGCCATCTTAAAAAGAAAGAAAAATAAATACTTGTCAAAAGATAATGAACAAATATGCAGATATACTTCTGGAAAATATACTGTGAAACCACAAGTTTATCAGACCAGCACTGATTATGAGGTCAATGCAATTATACACGCCTTAGAAGCATTTAAATTATTTTTGATAAATAAACCAAAAATAACCATTAGAACTGATTGTGAAGCAATCGTTTCCTATGGGAAAAACCAAATAAATAATGACAAAAAACCTCACAGACGATGGTTACTTTTCAGAGACTACATAAATTCTGGAAAAATGATAAATTTCGAACATATCAAAGGAACTGACAATATGTTTGCTGATATCCTTTCCAGGTACATTATACAAAAGTAATACTATACAGTCATAATACATGAATTACTTGCATCACCAAATTCAAGATCCTGAAATCCCTCCTGGATTTCTGGTCAGAATACAAATACAGCCTATGTGGAGAACTCTGATTCATAGCCCCAATCCGGCTATTAGAATTACTAAACAAATAAAAATAATTAAAAGACTGATATCAAGCCATAGATTACAAAAAACAGAATTATGCCAACAAAGAAAGCTTATGTTGAAGGGTCAAATTGGAATTTCTCTAGAAAGGATAATACAGAATATATCCTTTTAAAAGAAACCACAAACACCAAAATATATTGGAAGAAGTTTATGGGAAACAAATTTCATCCATTCCCTATAGAAGCCAGTCCCATATTGGTTAAAAGATTTGAAAAAGAAAGAATATACAGAGAAATTTATGAAGAAACAGGAAGCCACGGACAAGGAACTCCTGGATCTTCTTTCCCTTCTGACAATGAAGACTCAGACCAAATACTTGAGGAAGACCCCGAAGACATGATTTCTACGGTAGTCTCCAAAAGAGGACAGTAAAATGTTCTTACCTGTGACACAGTAATTTTACTCATAACTGGGTAATAGACTGAAGGGTAAAAACACACAACGGTCAAATACAAACCACGTCACCAGATGACTTGGACTCTAGGTAATCAGTCACTTGAAAACCGGTTCAACAAGTTACAGGTTTCAAGATTTTTCTATAAAAGAGTCTTTAAGTCCCTTATGCTAGGCAAGAACTCTGAACCCCTCTCTCTCTAATAACTCTTTTCTCTCTACCTCTGCCTTCTCTCTACTTGTATCCCGCCTGTCTCTTCTCACCCTTCCTCTCCTGTATACTTGCAAACATAAATAAACGAGGAATTTCAGATCTCTCTCTCCTCCCTCTGGAATCGAAGTAAGTTTTTATGGAGTAGTTTCTTTCTAGGCATCTACGGATGCCTTGAGTAATATTTATTAAAAGATGCGATAATCATTTAAAGGCTTAAAAACATTTTATCTATTTATCTTTCATGTTCTTGGGATGAAAGTTTATGAGAGAATATCTAACCGGCTCTGCCAGATTTATATTCTCATAAATCTTACATCTTTTATGTTTTTGCTTTATCTTTCTGTTTATTCTCTCTCTACATCTCTCTTCTTTCATTTTATTCTTTCATGTTCTTGGGATGAAAGTTTATGAGAGAATATCTAACCGGCTCTGCCAGATTTATATTCTCATAAATCTTACATCTTTTATGTTTTTGCTTTATCTTTCTGTTTATTCTCTCTCTACATTTTATTCTCTTTCTACATTTTATTCTCTCTCTACACCTCTCTTCTTTCATGGTATCAGAGCGAGAGATCCTTGGATACCTTTTGAATATTTATGTGATTGAAGTGACTTGTATTCGCTAGGATACCCTTTGTAGATCGGGCAGGTTATGGCCAGAAGAGCCAACAGAGCCATAAGTCCCATCTGATCTGCCCCTGAGGGTTGAGGAATACTTTGCATATTGCGACACTCTTTACATACATATTTTCTTGTTAATATGTAAAAAAAAAAAAGAGTTTTTGAGCCTTATGATTATTTATATTCTTTTATAAGTATTACTCTACAGTGTATTCCGTAGATTCCTGCCTTTTATCTCCTACTACTGCTTTTCCGCTTTGCCTACTTTCTATTGTTTTCCTGCCACTACACTGTCTTATTGTTTATCTGTTTAAAATTTTCTTTAATGGATAACATACAACCATTCTTAGGCACTGACTACAAATCAGCCCTAACTACGGTTGAAAAAATCACAAACTCTCCTCCTGTAGGTTATAAAAAACCTACTTCAGAAGTAGACCCTGTACACACAATTATTATAGGACAAAATAATACTATAATAGCTCTTCTAGAAGAAGTTTCTAGAAAATTGAATCATCTAATTGATTCTACTAAAGGGACGAACTTGTCCAAAGACATAAACGGCCTTATAAAGCAAGTATCTAAACTATCTTTAGGAACATACACTAATACAAAAACAACTTTTAAAAATTCACAGAAATTTATTAAAGTCTGGGGGCATTCCGAGAATGTTATCCATTTTTCTTTGACCACAATATAATTAAGGTTAAATGTATAAAATTTCAAACAAAAATAAATTTTAATTTAAGATTAGATCAAATAAATTTTATGAATTAAAAACGTATTTAATTCTATAATTAATTAATAAAAATACATGTACACATATCCTAATGCACCGAGTAAATAATATCGTTTCATCCGCTTCAGAAAACTAATTATACGAAAACTATAATTTAATAACTTCAGAACAAGATAAATAATCAATTAATTTCAGGTCACTAATTACAAAAATAAAAATTATTAAAATAATAATATATTTTTGTTCTAACCGAAAAAAAAAAACAAGTCACTTGGAATTTCTAATTCTATAGAGTTATTATCCCAATGCTCCCTCCATAATTATTTTATTTTTGGTAACATAACTTTTTGCATAAGAAAGATCACAACAAATACTAGTTTTTATTTTTTATTTTTTATTTTTTCTAAAATATTATTACTTTATTGATTTAATTAGAACTTATTTCTTAATATTAAAAACCATTGTTTTTCTAAATTTTATGTTTTAAAATGTTTGTTTATGAATTGATACATAACATAACATATTTCTTCACCTATACTTTTTTTTATGTAAAACAACAATTATTAATAATAACCAAGACAGTAGTATATATTATATCTTGACAACACTACACAACATATTATTTTGTTTTACTAAGAAAGTAAATTTTCATAAACAAAACTTAAATGTTGGAGAAGCCTTTTGAATAAGGGGAAACATATAATACATTTTTAAATTGTTACTGAAATACAATCTTCTTAGTTACATGAGTTTTAACAGTACAATAATAAGAATAAACTTAAAAAAACGCACCATTATTCCTGGCAAATTGAGATAAACTAATTAAGTTTTTAGTTACCGAAGGAACATACAACATGTTATTAAGAATAAGATGTTTAGAAAATTTTGAAGAAAAAAAATTTATATTGGATTAAATATGTTTTTTGTCATTAATTGGGATTGGTATCTCTAGAAAAATTGAACTAATTTGATCCCTAACTCTATAAATATATGGATTTAGTCATTTTAACTAAATTTTATTAAATTTATTTAACTAATTTCAAACACATTTCATTATGATATTTTAGTTTGTTTACACAGTTTGACACGTGTCCGTTTAATGTTAGCTGAAAAACACATTTGAAACGTCAAATAAATTTAAAAAAAATAGTTTAAAGGACTAAATTTACGCATTTATAAAGACAAGGGACTAAATTTGTTCAAGGTTTTTATGATGGATTAATTCCAATTTTCACTAAAAGCTGAAAGACCAAAAACATATCTAACCCTTTTATATTACCAAACATGTACCATTGTCGATATGGACTTTGTATGAACCAATGTAAGGAGTCATGATAGACATATTATAATCTCATATGTAATGTGATGAGAAGCCTCATAATCAAGACACCAAAGGGGATCAACCACTGTAGATGCGTCACTTGAGAAAGGAACAGGATGAATTACTTGAGACATGAAAGTTTAGGACTGAGATCATTTTTATTGTTCCTTCGCCTAGAACCTTGACAATGTTTTGACCAGGATCATCTCATTGCCAACCACCAAAAATCCATTACAATCATCAAAGATATGAACACCAATAGCACAAGTATGTGATGCATAGTAGACATCTAAACTTTTCCAACCCTAGGATGAGGACCCAAACCAACCATCTTCGTTAAGATCGAGGAAGACATTGAAGCTAAAAGCCATAACATCAATAATTGATCTTGTTGGACACATTAATCATAACCAACATTGATAACTTTGTTTGTTGCATCTGTTGATGAAGAAAAATGCTTCGAAACATCAAAACCCATGATGAATTGCTCCAATTTGAAATTGCAAATGCTTGCAAAAACTTGTCGTTTCCACACCAACAAGTGTTGATCCTTTAGTTTTATTGCAATAGGCGCGTGAAACGTTTACAAAGAATGGACATATAGCTGAGCGAAAGACATAATGATCTTATCTTACTTTAGATACCATTTAAGATCACAAGAGACATGAGAATGAAAAATAAAAGGTACATTAAAAGCTAAGTAAAAAATTACAAAGCATAGTTTATGGCATTGTCTTATATAAACATCAAGAGAACACTAATACATTAAAGTTATCTTTTAGAGTTAAGTATATTTTCAGTTTTTGAACTTTGGCCAAAAATTGGAATTTGTCCCTATTAGAAACTTTGATAAATTTTGGTCCCTAAACTTTAAAAATGGATGAATATAGTCCTTTTAACCCAATTACGTTGACTTTTTTCAACATGTCGAATGTGTTTCATGTTAATATTGCAGTTGTTTACGCCGTTTGACATATTCTCAGCTCAATATTTACTGAGAAATACATTTGAAACCTAAAAAAAAGTTAACAAAATTGGGTTAAAAGGACTATATTCATTCATTTTTAAAGTTTAGGGACCAAAATTTATTAAAGTTTCGACGAGGGACGAATTCCAATTTTTGGTCAAAGTCTAGGGACTAAAAACATACTTAACACTATATTTTATTTATATTTATATTCATTTACAAATTGACCATATTTTCATAGAGTATAAATTTAATTGGTAAAAACTAGAAAAGATGCATGATGAGACAAAGATGTTAGAACTTACCAAAACTACACTAAAATGTAGGGTTTGAGTAGTGGTCAGCTTGGGTTGGGTTGGGTTTGGTCCAACCTGCCCAATGTGGCATAATCCATATTTAGCATTTAAAAATTCAATTTGACTACTTAATTTGTTGGATTATTCGGATATGGATAATTCTAAATACAATTAAATCTTGGCGTGCTCTTTGGATTTAATTTTTAATAAAAAAAATTAATGATGACATTTAAAACCTTGTTCTCCTAAAAAACAACAAAAATTGAAACTCTCAGATCCACAAATAACAAAACTCATCAACCATCTCAACCAAAACATGATCCTCAACACTAAAGGTGAGAACTTTTGATGCATATCACACATCCAAAGAAACCACACAAAGAAAACATAACATTTTGAAAAAGACCAACAAGCATCATACACACAAAAGTAAATTTGAAAAAAATAACACCAATAACATAAACCCTATAAGCACTTAACTACATAAATCCACCCAATCTTGCAAGCGGTGAATTATTTAAGCCCATTGCTAACAACCTAGCCCATTTCATATCCCTCCATTTACATAAACCCTAAAATTCACACACAAACCTCATATGCTTATCCACCCACATACATATTATTTCTACCAAACTTTTTCTTCTTAATCCACACAAGCAAAGCGTAAAGGTGTTGACTGTGACAATTCGAGCATGGCTTCGGTGGGCTTGGGCGTGGTGGTGTTAGGGGTCGTGGAAGTCATGGAGGTCGTCGAGGGCCTGCCGTGAAGAATAGGACAAGTGGGTCCTTGTTACGAAACTCAAACGCATGGTGAAAAATGGCACCTAGGACTTCCTTGTTTCACGTCCTCAAGGGCTCTGATCCTTCAAAGGAGGAGCTTGATACGATTTTGGAGAGTTGTAACTACTTCTTCGTGGTGTTGGAGAATGTGAAGAAGTGATGGAAGCCATTGGATAGGAGCGAATCAAACACCTCAAGAATCATAAATCAAGCATAGGAACAATCCACATCAAGCATGAAGCATGAAAATCAAATACTAACTTGAATTGGAAAATCATATATATTTTAACAACACAATTTTATACAAGAATTCAATGTTTTACATCTAATATCAAGAAATAGAAATTGCTCTTCATGGTGGAGAACCTAGGATTTTACAAAATTGAAGAATAAGAAAGAAATTGGAACCATAAAGTAGAAAAAATCTCTCTTCCAAGGTTCTTAACAACTACTCCATGCCATTGTGAGCTCAATTGTGCCTTCTATTCGCATCTCTGCCTCTAATTTCCATCCTCTTTAACCCAAAAGGGGTAAAACCTTCATGGATGAAGAAGGAGACCCAAGAAAGAGAAAGGACAATTTCCTGGCACCTCTAGCCGTCTTCAAGAGCCTATCCTGAGCACCTAAGGTGTTTCTATTAGTGAAAAATGATGAATGTCCTAAAACTCCCGTCGAAACATGATTAAATGACCATATTTGCGTATCAGGTTGACATTCTCACCCAGCGAGTCATATTTTCGCTCAGCGAGTCATATTTTCGCTCAGCGACTTGAATACGACAGTTTTCTACTGTCATTTTTTCTCAGCGAGTCAGCCTATCGTCCAATGGTGACTTTTGCCATCTAGCTCAATGCAGTATATACCTATAGGTGAGTCCTTTCTCCATGTTTGTAATGTTAGGCGATTCTAATGTCCCCGACGTGAGTATTTGTCTAAAAATCAATTTTTCTGTTTCAATCATACTTCTTTGAATTCCAACTTGTTTTCCTCACCATAATTACTTCTTATTGACTTATTTCACACAATCATAATAGAGATAAGAAGTAAAAAATCATAAAACAACTCAAATATAAAAACACTGAAAAAACAAGATAAACTTAAGAATTAAACAAGTAAAAATTATAAAGAAATTGATTTCATTCACAAAACTAAACACCAATAAACGATATAAAACAACATCATCAATATTATTTTATAATTTATAAATCTTACAACATTTTAATTCAAGGATCATTTAAGTCACAATTTTCATCACCAATCTCATTGAGTATTCTCTATGCTCTTTTTACAACCCAACATCAATAAATCCTTAACCCTCTCCCAAAATCTCTTCCCTGAAAAATTTTCGATCACCTTTCCATTAATAGTGAATCGTTAAAGAAATTTCCCATATAGGTCAAGGCTCTTCCAAAATTTCAGTCAGGTTCATCAAACAGCTATTAAATTGTTTACAATGATGAGGCTCGGATGAATTGCAGAGACAAACATATTGACGCAAATAAATACATCATACGAAACTGACTCATCTTTAATTTAACACCTCTCGAAATAGATTTTTACTAATCAAATTTCCATGGGAGAAGCTCCTGGATCTCCAGCAGCTGCACCTTGATCTGGACCAGAAGCCTGGTCTGTGGGAGCATCCGGCTGAGCTTCTTCAGCTGGAGGTTCTTCCTCCCTCACAATCTCAAAAGAATCAATCAACTGTTGAACAGTTTCCTGATCTAAAATGTGGAATGGTTCACCAACTCCAACTACAGCAATGGTGCAGACAGAACTCCTCAGTTTTTCACCTTGCAAAGACTCCCTAGTCGCTATAAGTGCATCTTTGATAAGATCTTCTCGAGAAGAGCCCACGAAGTTATCAAACTTGCGTTCCAAATATGTCTTTGCAGCTTGAGAGCGAGACCCAATAGCAAAAGCCTCATATTCAAAATAGTTTCCACTCGGACAGTTGTAATAGAGGTGAGCTCCTGATTCATCTAATCCCGCTACCAGAAGACCAACCCCATATGGTCGTTTCCACGATCGCTGTGTACAAACCTGCAACTCAAATTCTGAATTTTAACAAACATACAACACGCAATTCACTTACTCTCATGACCTAAAATCGAAATTAAAGAGCGGAACACTAAACGAGTAGTTCCAATTCCAACAATTAAAATGCACTCGGACCTGTGCCTTGTCGGCGAGCTGAACAACGAGCCTACCCACGGGGAGAGGGGACTCGTAGGTATAGTTATAGTTGATGCACTCGGATCGCATGTAGCGGGAAAGGACTCGGCCATCGGCGGTGAGGCCGGCGATGGCCACGCCGATGTGGTTGTCGACCTTGAAGATCTTCTTCTGGTGCGAGGAGAGTTCGGAGTTGGCCTTGTTGACACATGCCAGAACCACGTGCGTCTTGGATCGGAGACCGATCGCTGCCGAGCCCTGCTTCACCGCTTCCATCGCGTACTCCACCTGGAACAGCCGCCCCGCAGGGCTCCATGTCGTCACATCCGTGTCGTACTGGTTTCGAAACATTCTCGATTCATCAACAAAACCAACCCTTTGCCCTTTTCTTCCTCCTCTTCTTCACTCTCGCTCTCTCTTCCCCTCCTGCGCTGTGTCTTCAGTATTGGACAAGTTAGGTCATGTTTCACTGTTGAAATTTCTTTCTGCACCTCCCTTTTTTTCCTCCACACCCATATATATATATATATATATATATATATATATATATATATATATATTAGTGACTACATGGCACCCTAATTTGAGATGTGGGATCACCATAGCAGTAGGAGTGTAACGTTGCTTGATTTGTGAATGTAGTGATGGCTTCTTTTGTTCGTGTGGCTCGCAACCTTTTCTCGTCTTCCTTTTACTCCCATCTCTTGAAAGACCGTGCTGTCGCTCAACCAGCGACCAAGACCATACAGAATGCTGTTGCACAGTCATTGTCAGTTGTTAGGAACAATATCACACAACAAATTAAGAGCAAACTTAGAAGTGAAAAACAATTATTTCTCACATCTTCCGCGTCTTTGTTCAAAGGTTACAATTTCAGGAACCGGCGATTGCCAGTTAAGAAAGCACGTGAGGCTTACGCGACGCAGAATACGGCGGTCGAACTTGCGTTGAATTCTGTAGTAAAAGTTTTCACTGTTTCGTGCAGTCCCAACTACTTACTTCCTTGGCAGAACAAGTCCCAGCGCGAAACAATGGGCTCTGGTCAGTTTATTTTACTTACATCAAAGAAACCCTGATAACTTTCATCTATTAAGTTTGATATTCATTTATGTATATCATTCTAAGTTTTACAATATCTTCAAATAATGTTTGTTCAAATGATTGAGAATAAAGTTGCACATTTTCTTCCGCAAATATTTGAGAATAAATTTGCATATTAACTCGGTTTCTTCTACAAGCTATAGCCTATTTGTAGTTCTTAAGGGTATAGTTACAAGGCAATTTTGGACAAGCTTCTCCATGGGCTAATTTTAGAAAAGAAAAACATGATAAAAATTGGAAATTAGCTTCTCCATATGCTAGATTAGCTTATGTATGTCCTAATTTGTAAAAGTTATCTCATGTAACTTTTTCGATTTTTTTTTTAACTACAGTATGAGCTAATTTTAGTTTATGGAGAAGTTAATTTTGTATTTTCTTATGTGTCTTCCTAAAAGGGTTTGTGAAGAAGTTTGCCCAAACAGTCCCATAATTGTTGGAAGAAACTTCTAGTTCATCAATGGAGACTTTGATTTGAAGCTTGAATCTCGAAAAAGGCAACATTAAATGTTTTTCCTATTGTACTGTAAAATGGGACAGAAATGTGCTTTGTCTCAAGCTTTATGCACTTTAATTGTGCAATAGGTGAAAGTTACCACCATTCCTATGACTAGTGCAAGCTATGAAAATGTGAAATTGCCTAATGTACTTGCACTTCTTCTGTTATGCAAAATCAGTATCTTCATTTTTGAACTGTTGAAAGCATGATTTGAGTAGTGTTCTCCAAGCATTTTTTTTTCCTCTCCAGTAGCTGCGTGCCCTTTGAGCAATTTTTCTTTCCAATAACTGTTATCCTCTCCGGCAGCTGCCGCACCCACCAAACATTTTTTCTCTTCGACAGCTTCTAACTCTTCCAAACCTTTTATTGCTCAACAGCAGCAGTTGCCCCCACCAAGCAGTTTTTCTCCACAGCAGTTGTTGCACCCTCCAAGCAGTTTGCTATCTGGCAAACAACTGTGGTCGTAGAGCATTTATGCTCTTCAACAACTTTGCACCCTCCGAGCACTTTTGCTTTTCTCCAGCCTCCGTGTTCTCAAAGCAATTTTGCTCTTTGACTGCCGCTGTACTCTCTGAACATTTTTGCTCTTCGGCATGCACCACACCTTACGAATATTTTTTCTCATAGGAAACTGTTGTGTTCTCTGAACTGTTTTTTCTTTCTGGTAGCCACTGCACCATATGAGCATTCTTGCTCTTCTATTGTTGCCATGCTCTTTGAACTTTTATCATTCTGCAGTAGCCACTATGTCCTTCGACCTCCTGAAACCAGAGTTGCCCTTTTCCAACAACTACGTTGTTGCTTGAATCAAGGCCCATCATTACCTTGTGTGACCAGCTCCTTGGCATGCCATCTTTGCATACTTGCACCAAATCAATGCATGAAGCTGTCATCACTAGCTTTCTCAGCTCCAACAACTAATTGATTGGCATGCCACTTGGTCTCTCAAGGGCTCTCATGGTGATGGCATTTGTAACAAACTTGACTCATGATACATATGCTCTAACTTGAAGGAGGGGGGGGGGGGGGGGGGGGGTTTAAAAAAAAGAATTGACTACATTAAATAGGAAAATATGACATGATTTGATTACATCAAATAGGAAAGTATATTGGCAAATATCTAACATTATTAATTCTTGGTTTTGTTCCTTATTATTGTATTTCTTCTTCATTACAAATAAGAATACTCATGTGTTTACACAAAACATATCACAAGCAATCCTTTCAACACAAATAAAGAGCCTTTATTCATGTACTTACTAATTGAATTGAAGTATATTTGTTGCTTTAAGTGTTCCCCATGATGTAATCCATATGTTATTCTGTGATTTTTATTTGTTATTTATTGTGTGCTTTCAGGTTTTTAATTATCTCAAATTGGTTCTGTATGGATTTGATATATATATGAATGGACTAAACTAAGATTGATTAAAATTATAAAAAAATATTGATAATATTCAACTAAATGGCTAAACTGAGAAAAATGCATATATTTGAGGACTAAAATGGTAGTTGTTTGTGAATTTGTTGAAGTATTTGTGCTCTTCACCGTGCTTGTTTTCTTTTATGCCTTTTCCTTTCTCTAAAAGATCTTTATGATGGTGATGCAGGGTTTGTAATTTTGGGTAGAAAGATTCTTACAAATGCTCATGTGGTAGCTGATCACACTTTTGTACTTGTAAGGAAGCATGGCTGTCACACCAAATATAGAGCAGAAGTCAAAGCTGTTGGTCATGAATGTGATTTAGCTATATTGACTATTGAGAATGAAGAGTTTTGGGATGGTATGAATCCCTTGGAGCTTGGAGATGTCCCATTTCTACAAGAAGCTGTTGCTGTTGTGGGATATCCTCAAGGTAGCAATAGTGTATGGATTAACTTGTGCTACATATTTTGTGTTCTATTCTTCCTTGTTTTTGAGGTACAAAATTATATATTATTAAGAATGAAAATAGAATCTATCACCAAAGAAAGAAAAGACATCATCATGAATAATAATAAATATGAATATAATATTAAACCGCAAGAAATGTGCAAAAATATTCAGCCTTATTTGATTATTTCCTAATCTATGCCTTGATTTTATGATAGGCTATTTATTGCTTACTGATTTTTTTTCCTGAATGTGGCAGATTTAGTTTCCTCTTTGGGACTAATTCTGTTTATAAATCAGTGGCTGCATCATTCAAAATGTTCGGAGAAATAAAATATGAAAAGTTATATGGACAAATTACACTCTGGCAGAAAAACCATTTCTTTGATATTCTGGTAAAAAATTCTAAAATAAATTATGAGAAACTCCATTATGTCTGTAGCAGGTGACACTTTCTCCAAGAACCCTAAATATGTTATTCCATCAGAAGGCAGTTTTGTTATAATGCAAGAAAGAACTAAGTATGCATTTAATTTAAAATACATTTAAGAAGAAAAAACTCTGGCCAACAAATCTATAATGTGCATTTCTATTGGTCCTATTAAGCGTTGGTTTTAGATTTTCAGAGGGATTTATGCCAGTTTTGCGAAGAAGAAACCCCTAGTGATTAGGGGAATGCTTAGAGTCCAAAAAAAGATTCATAAGAAAATGTACCTAAGCACGAAGAGAATCAAGGTCCAGATTGCTCTATTCGGTTTGGTTCAAAGCATAGAAGAATTGAAAATGTAGTGAAAGAGTTCGCAACCCTAATTCACCTGTTTCTTCATTATTTGGGTTCCTAAGTTGAAATTCTTAAGAAATATTCGTGGAAGTAAAATTGAAAGAAATGTTTAAATTGAAAATAATTCAAATTAAAGACCCAACAGACATTAGGTAAAGCCTCTAAGGATGGAATATCTCTCACTGGAACACTTCCCAAAACTTGATGTATGAAAATTAATGTTCTAAAAGAAGGTTTTCCTTGAGAAGCAAACTTCCAAGGACTTAGTTGATTTGCAATGATTGTAGGGTTACAAAGAACCTTGAGGGTTATTTCCTGTCAATGTTTCCCTCTTTTTTGTTTGATTCTTTTTAAGGAAGGGGGAGGTTCTTTGAGGCCCATTTCTACTTCTCTTTCTCTTGGAAAACTCTTCTTTAGCAAATAGAAAAATAAAAAGGTTATAGGAAAGTGAAATTATAGTGAAGTTATGTTGGGCATGCGTGGCATGGGAATCTGTGAACATTGAGCACTTGTAGCAGAGGTGATCACACATTTGAATTAAATAATTAGTGTAGGTGTTTGTTTGCAGGTGGTGACAACATTTCAGTCACCAAAGGAGTTGTTTCAAGGGTTGAACCCACACAGTATGTTCATGGTGCATCACAGCTGATGGCAATACAGATTGACGCAGCCATAAATCCTGGGAACAGTGGTGGCCCTGCCATTATGAGCAATAAGGTTGCCGGAGTAGCATTTCAAAATCTTTCAGGTGCCGAGAACATAGGGTAAGTGGGACTTCTTAGCCTTTGTTTTTCTTGAGTTCAAAGCTTAAGATTCATTAATCTCTCTTTTTTCCAGTAGTTTTGATTTCATGCATACCAGTATAATTCACAAATAACTTTATTAATAAAAAGAAAAGTGAAAGTTATTCTCTGAAACAAACGATATACACATTCATAAAAAGGTTCATTTGGCTAACAGAATCACAAAAGAATCATTTCTTGCTCATGAAAGAATTTGTGTAAATATTCACATTAATGATCACACACGTACAAAATGAGTGGAAAAAACATGCAAAAGGGCAGGGAAAATTCAAGCCAATGATCATGATTTGTTATTTTATTATTTCCTTCTTTGTACCTAAATTGTTCTTTAGGTATTGTTAAGGGTGTGGAAAAATCCGGTATAGTTTTATGGTCTAGGAATCCATCGGACACCAACACTCGTACGATACTTGTAGGACACACTATGTCTAATCTGAAAGATATTTTTTATCTTTGACATGATTTTGATGATTAAAATAAGGAACAAATCTTATTCTATCACTACTTTTTGCATATTGGATATTAGATAGATAGATTAGATTCATTTTTGTGTTAGTTGACAATGTGTTAGTTGATAGTTTCAAACTTAACATGTATATACACGACGTGTCCCGTGTCCTATGTTTTTTCAATTTATCCGTATCTCTATATCCGTATCCGTGTCGTATCCGTACCCGTGTCCGTATCCGGGCAACATAGAATGCAAAGACCAAATTATGCAAGTCAAGAACAGTAAACATAATAAGTGGTTTTCTTGGAAAATTAGCTCATCTTGAGGCACAAAAGCTGAATAAATGATGGGTCAAATTGGGTAAGGAGTGGACTGGTGGTCCTCTAAAAAGTATAGAGATCAGAAGAAGTAACAGCTATGCTAAGAATTAGGTTAAAATAGGATAAAAACAGGAAATATCAAAATGAAGGGAAAGGAGGAGGAACATTCTCTGAAGCCATGGATCTCTGCATTTGATACCATATTGAATGAAAAACTGATGCCAACTTGGGATAGAGGTATGGAAAGAATGTTTAATAGTGGTTTTCATCTCTTACCTTATTCATTTATAGGATTTCCTTACATCAAAGATACAAAAAAAATTAATTGTAAATTCTACACCTATTGGTCACATAGGTAATAAATACTATGCATAAGTTAACCTATTCTCACAAGTTAACCCATCCAATTAAGTTATTCTGACATGAAGCAAGTTGTGTGATTGTAATAAAGATTAAACGAGAAGTGCAGTATTATGAATTGAGAATAGGTTTTTGAATTCAACGTTGTGTCGTTTCCAGTCCACAAAAACGAAAGGCATAGAAAAGTAGCAATGTAACAGAAAGGAGAGAGAAGAAAACAGAATCCACCACCCCCCCAACAAAGAAAACCTGTCTTATATAATTAGTTGCTGTCACACACGAATCCTTTCAAACGTGAATTTGTTATCCTTGTCCTGGTGCTCCTTCTGGTTCCCACCTCCTTAGGATCAGGTGCCATGTGTACTGACCCACTCACAGTAGTTGTTTCCTTAATTGCCCCTGTTGCTTCTTCCTCTCTTACATGTCCTCCTCCATTAAAATCAACCTTGTCCTCAAGGTTGAAACCTGGATAGTTTACCTTGATCACATCATAATCTTCCCACGTGGCCTGAGACTCATTGAAGCCTTCCCATGCCAGGAGAACTTGATTCACTAGTTGTCCTCCTTTAAGAATGCGGTGTGACTGCAATATTGATACTGGTTGCATAACAAGTCCAATCTCATTAGTGATCATGGGCAGGGGAACATAAGGTTGATTATGGTCACCATGACAGGGTTTCAATTGTGAGCAGTGGAAGACTGGATGAATCTTAGTAGAATATGGTAGTAATAACTTGTAAGCTATCTAGCCAACACGTTGAATGATTGGAAATGGGCCAAAATATTTTAATCCCAGCTTTTGATTCTTTCTCAATGCTAAAGAATTTTGTCTATAAGGTTGCAACTTGACTAGAATCATATCTCCAATCTTGAATTCCACTTCTCGTCACTTCTGGTCAGCAACCTTTTTCATTCTCTGTTGAAGCGTCAAATTTTGAATCATATTTCGGCACAAGGGGAGGATCTCTTCCATATACTACTTTAAATGGTGTCATTTTAGTGCTGGTATGATAGGCCGTGTTATACCAGAATTCTGCCCATGGTAAGAACTTTGTCCACGCCTTAGGATTCTCATAGGTGAAGCAACGTAAATACATTTCTATGCAGCGATTTACGGCCTCTGATTGACCATCAGATTGTGGGTGATAAGCTGTACTCATAGCTAAACTTGTGCCACTCAATTTGAACAATTGTTTCCAAAAGTGACTTGTAAAAGCTTTGTCTCTGTCTGAAACAATTGTTTTTGGGAACCCATGCAATTTAACCACCGTCTTCATGAATAATTCAGCAACCTAAGTGCTTGTATAATTAGATCTAAGAGTGGCAAAATGAGCATATTTTGAAAGTCTATCCGCTACAACCAAGATTACTGTGAACCCGTTTGATGGTGGAAGTCCTGTGATAAAATCCATGGCTATATCATCCCATATCTGATTGGGAATGGGCAAGGGTTGCAAAAGTCCTGCAGGAAGCGTATTGGAGGCCTTAGCTTGCTGACAAATAAGGCAATTCTTCACATACTTTGCAATTTCCTTCTGCATACCCTTCCAATGAAATTGAGCTGCAATACGTGCCATTGTTCGGGCTATGCCAGCATGTCCCCCTAGTGGAGATGAATGAAACTCATGGAGTATTTGTTGCGTGATGGCATGATCTGTGGAAGGACTAACCTCCCATTCCAGTACAACAATTCATCATGAACAATATAGAGAGGATGTGGTGGTTTCCCATTTATACAACTATCCCGAATGGACCTCAATTCCTCTTACTCCGAGATGGCAATCTTGATGGACTGGATAAGCTCTGATTGAGGTTGTGACCATGCCATTAAGAAGGACCTTGACAAAACATCTGCTGGAATATTATCCTTACCTGGCTTATATTCAACTCTAAAATCATAGCCAAGCAGTTTATGCAACCAAGCTTGCTGCTCTGGTGTCTGTATAGCTTGCTCTGTAATGCTCCTTAAGCTCCTTTGATCTGTCCTTATAATAAATTTGTGGCCCAGAAGGTAATGGCGAAACTTAGCAATAGCTTCGGTAATGGCTTACAATTCACGTGTATATGCAGATTTCTTTTGCAAGCTTGGTGTTAACTTCTTTGAGAAGAATGCAAGTGGATGATTGTTTTGACCAAGGACTGCTCCTATGCCAATACCCGATGCATCTGTTTCAAGCACAAATTGTTGAGAAAAATTGGGCAGAGCTAAGACCGGGGCATTTGTCAAAGCAATCTTAAGCTTGTTGAAAGGATCTGCTGCAAGTGGATTCCAAAGAAAATTATCTTTCTTCAATAATTGTGTAAGAGGGGCTGCTATGGTAGCATATCCTTGGATAAATTTGCGGTAATAACCAGTAAGTCCAAGGAACCCACGTAGTTGCTTCAAATTTTGAGGTTGGGGCCAATCTAACACAGCTTGCACTTTTGAAACATCCACTGCCACGTCGTTACCTGAAACTGTATGACCAAGATAATCCACTTGTTTTAACCCAAAGGAGCATTTCGAAAGTTTAGCATACAACCGGTGTTGCCTAAGGGTTTGCAAAACAGTTGTCAGATGATGTAAATGAGCAGTCCAATCAGAGCTATATACCAATATATCATCAAAGAAAACCAGAACAAATTTGCGTAACAGCCCCTAAAAAATATTATTCATTAATGACTGAAAGGTAGCCGGTGCATTTGTAAGGCCAAAGGGCATAACAACCCACTCATAATGGCCATGATGAGTTCTGAAAGCTGTCTTGAAACGGTCCTCCTCCTTTAACAATATTTGGTGATACCCGGATCACAAATCTAACTTTGAAAAATATTGGGCTCCACATAACTCATCAAGCAATTCATCTACAGTAGGAATTGGAAAAGAATCCTTAATAGTAATTGCATTTAAAGCCCTATAATCAGTGCAAAATCTCCATTGGCCATCTTTCTTTTTTACAAGAACAATAGGAGAGGAGAAAGGGCTATTACTAGGCATAATAAGTCCTTCTTGCAGCATCTCATTAACCATATTTTCTATTTGTTCCTTTTGGCTATGAGGGTACCGATATGGTCGTACCTTAACTGGTTTTGCATCTCGAATCAAAGGAATAGAGTGATCATGAGTTCTGTTTGGAGGTAATCCTTGCGGAACTGAGAACACATCCTTGTATGAGTGCAACAACAAAGCCAAATCTGGTTCCACATTATCTGGTATTTGTAACCACTCATCATCAGCACAATAAGGGGTCTCCAATTGCATGGTGAAAACTTCTGAAATAGCATGAGTCTTATGCATACGACGTATGTGGTTAAATTGGGCTTGATCAGGAAGCCTTGGTTTGTCTCCATGCAAGGTGATAAA
>Ga0214543_1008033_pt1 | contig 17586 bp, 7 predicted proteins | sample CNSS2metaG_FD_160094 | JGI IMG/M metagenome (GOLD analysis project Ga0214543, IMG submission 160094) | Root nodule microbial communities from cowpea collected in UCLA plant growth center, Los Angeles, California, USA - CNSS2 | ecosystem: Host-associated > Plants > Roots > Nodule | place: USA... | reverse complement strand
TATATATATATATATATATATATATATATATATATATGGAAATAAAATCAATCATTTTATCAATACTTAATTAAACTAAGTGTACAAAAGAAAGTATGGTCTATTTTTTAGTCCTTGAGTGCTAGTAATCATTTTCTCTTTTTTTCTTACCTTTTTGTACCCATCTTGTTTTATCTTTAATGCTTAATTATCTATCTTTAGTCCATTTTTATCTTTTGGACCTCACCAGGTCAGTAATTCAATTTTTTACTAATTTTGATTTACTTTGTTTAATTTGTGTTCTTAATTAATTTCATTTTTTGTCGTGAAACATTTTTGGGCTTGGACGTTTATTTTGTGAAGAGAAGAATGCCACATCAGTGCTACATCATCTACACCACACCAGCCCTTGTTTCCATGTCAACATTAATGTTGGACCAAATTTTATTTCAGCCTAGTGGCAATTTTGTAATTTCTTTGAAGAGTAACTTAGGATTTAGGAAGGGGGTTTGATATGACTATGTCCCAAGTTATCATTTTTCGTAAGACAAAGTTCCTTTTTGAGAGAGAGAGGCTCTCTTACACATTTGACTTCTCATTACACCTAGGGCAACAACCATTTCATTTTCTCTCTTCAAATGGATGTTTAGAGTTCTTTTGGTTCAATTTTCTTCTTCCTTATTTCATTTGGATGATGTATTTTCATTTTTCAATGTTAATGGATAACTAAATTTCTGTTTTGATTTTCTGAGTATAATGTAAATTTGAGGTTTTATTCATTAATGTTCAAAAATGTTCAAAAGAAGCGATCTATTATCAGTTTTCATATATAACATTAATATAAATTTCTTTATATAAGAAATAATAAAAAATAACATTATTATGTATCTTTATACGAGAATTAATAAATACAAATGTTATTATGCTTTGGGCCTATAGAAAATTGTAGTTGCAAAACTGAAAAATTATAATTGTATTAAATTTTAATTGGAAATATTCTGGTGTGTTGTAGCTGAATTTTAGTTGTATTAACTTTTAATTGAGAAATAAATTTTAATTGTATAATATTTAATTTAATTAGGTGATACGTGGTTGTGTGACCAACCATATATAAAACAATGTAAATTTTTATTTATATTAACTTTTAGTTAGGTTTAAGTTTAATTTTAGGTGAATTTATTCACTAAAGAATATATAAAGTTAGTAAAATTTCAAATAAAAAATAACGACTTACATGATTTTATGATTTTGTTCGACGATCCTACTAATTATATTATATTACGATTGTGCATAAAATCTGACTCGACTCATGAATACTATGCAAGGTAGAATCTTATGATTTTACGATTTAAATATAAATTTTGAGGATAATAACATGTATTCATTTTTAAAAAATAATAATAATAAGAACAAATTAACACATTTGTTTATGTTAATAATAAATAAATGTTATGAAATTTATGGATGTCCATTGAGTTGTTAGCAGTTATCTATGATTGATTGCTATTGATGTTATCATTAGTATTGTAACCATTGGTTGTATCCCTTAGGTTGCCTTTTGTATCTACAAATAGGGACTTCTCCTATTGATAAAGGACACACAAAAAATCAGTCTCTACTCTCTATTCTCTTTCTCTCAATTATTTTATAACACGTTATCAGCACGAAGGCTATACAACTAAGTTAGTAGAAACATTTTCTCTTTAAGGACAATGTTCTGCGTACCTCAATTCAGACTATTTCTAATCATTTCCTTATTGTCAATCTTTTTTTTTTATTCTTCTTTTTTGTGATAAAAAATTATTTGACTTTATCAATTTTCATATTTGTCTTATATTATATTATTATTGTTTATATTAATTCTACAGTTTCATAAATAAAATTTGATTACTATCAATATTTTATGAGTCAGTTTTAAACAAGTCAAAAACCTTACAAAATTTGAATTTGTGAATTTTGATATTACAAGGCAAAAATTACTCATCTTCTTGAGTATTAGAGGTTGAAATACATCTAGATGCAATGGGTCTTAATGATACTCTAAAAAAAAGGAAAAAAAAAAGAAAAAAGGTGGAAATAAAGCATCTGAATGTCTTTTTATGGCCAAACAAAACAATAAGTGTTAATGAAAAATCATGAGACCAAATTGATTATGCTTCATTCCCAGAAGTGAATGCAGCAACATCCATGAGACTAAATTGGTTACGCTTTGTTCCCATAAGTGAATATAGCAACATCTAATTTATATTTTCATGGTCATAAAGGAAATTTCAAAGAGACATTTTGTCATCAAAAGTGAAACAATAGTGTGAAAAGGAAAAAGAAAAAGATGAAAACAATGACAAATAATATGACAATATAATTTATCTCCACAGTGGTAAATGTCATTTAGGTCATACTTCTCTTACATCAAAGCATCCTAAAAACATGGAGAAGAACATATAAACACACTTTGTGTTTATAAAGATGATGATTTTGTTTTTGACCATATAGATGTCACTCATCTTGATATTATTATTATTATTTTTTGCTAAACTAAATGAAATGGAAGATAGAAACATTAATCACCTCATTCGTGATGGAAGTATTAAGAATGTGTTTTTTGTATAAAATGGGAGAAAAAGTTTCTACGTGACAGTATAAAATATATTTTTATATATTAAATTATTTTTATTATAATTTAATTAATTTAAGGTGAATTCTCTATGGTATTATTACTATATAAAATATGCATGTTTGATGTTGGTTATGTATAAGTAAGAAGAATCAAATTTTCTTTTATATTATGAGATGTATATGTGAAATGAGTGTATAATGAACATTTATTATTATTATTATTATTATTTTATAAACTTTATTCTAATAAACTATTTAAAAAATAAAAAGAATTCAATTTATAAGTAATTGAAATGTTATATTTTAATTTCTTAAAATTCCTAAAATCTCTCGCCATATTCATGTTGTTAAGTCTTTGTTTCTCTTTTATTGCATTGGCATTGGCATTGGCATTGAGTGTTGCATGGCAGAAGAAGAAAGCCATTGGAAGAAAGGGCTATGGGTTACAACTTCTAATAAAGAACATGTATTCCCCATTAGCCACATTTGGTTGTATTTTTCTTATTCCAATACTCTCTTCCTTGTTCATTGACATAACTTTTGTTTGGCCCTTTCTCTCCATTCTCCTATTTCGATGTGCTGGATTAGCCTGATTAGTTAGCCAAAATTTATTTACATTACATGTTTGTTGTCTTCATTGAATTATGTAATCAACTGTGATCATTATTGTAACGTCCCAAATAAACGGATAAAATCAATTTAAATAAAACACCACATATAAAATATCCAGAGAGTACAGAATTTTGGAATATGACGTACACAGTACTCCAACATATTCATACCAAAAGGAAAAGGCTCCACAGGCCTAAACGAGATACAAAAACTCGCCAAGAGCGAGAGAAACTACTACTACTACTACTAGGCTCCAAAAGCTGAGGCCCCCATAGTGAGCCTGATAGTCGTCCAAGATCTCATCAAATTGCAGCATCTCTATTATTATTACCACTGCCAGAGGTTCTCACATCTGCTCACATCAACAAGGTTGATGATCATCGCAAAGGAAGAAACCACACACAATCATATAAACAAGCAAAGGGTAAGCTAATGAAAAAGTTCTCATATCATACACTCAACATACAGTCTCATATTCAAGAATAAATGGCATACATCCACATAAGAGGCATCAAACCATATAAGACACCAAGACTTGACTATCTGGATACGTTCAATGAGGCACCACCACGAGACAGTGGAATTACGTCCTAGCAGTTTGGCGTCACCACGAGGCTTTCGCGGAATTACACCCTTACAAGAGGCACCACCATGTGGCCTTTGTGGAATTACGTCCTGGCCTTGAGGCACCACCACGACCCCCCGTGAAATATGTCCTTTTGTTGAGGCACCACCAGGAACTCCCCTTAAGAGGGTCCATGGGATTACGTCCAACAGATGAGGCGCCACCAAGACCTCTCACTACAAGAGTCATGGAATTATGCCCTACCCATACTTTATACATGTTCCACCCACCAATCAAGAATTTCTCATAACATTAATATCATGTATAAATAACAAATCATACAACTCATGCTTTCCAATTCATACTCGATAAAATAACATACCAATTCCATCTCAAACTCATATATTAATCATGGCATCATCACGCAACCCTTCTAGTAAAGCATTTAGATCAGACAAGCAAGCCACACATCAGTGAACCATTCAACAACAACGTCAAACCTGCCCACAACCTCGCTCAAGCTAGCAGGGCTCACTCAGGCGAGAGGGACCCTCTCACTCAAGCGAATCCCATCTCGCCTAGGCGAGGGCGCGACAAGAGAACAATGGGTTCTGCGACGTCTCGCTCAGGCGAGACCCTTCTCGCCTAAGCGAGATTGCACCTCGCTCAAAATGAAGCCAAGTCGCCTGGGCGACTATTCGTGCAAAAGTTTTTGGGCGAGCCCCCTGTTAGTCTCGCCTAGGCGAGGCATGCTCGCTTGGGCGAGAAAACTAGTGCCCGCCACTGTTTATTCACACAACAGATACACATACCCCAAACCCAAAAGCCAAACGACATTCTTATCACATCATAGTAGCATATAATCCACAGAACCATACAATAACAATAGGACAAGCAGAAAAACGACCTAGACAAATGGGCCCTAGCTTCCCTTACCTGGAAAGGGCTTATACGGGACCTCGACACCAACTGCGGAGTGCAACGGTTCGAGAAGCAGTCTCAGAAACTAGAAGAACAGCGGGGCAGAGAAAGAACAAAGTCATTATGGAACCCTAGAAGGAGAACACGAAAATAAGCTTCAGGGAGTACAGGTACAAGCTCGAGAAACACTTACATGGAGCGAAAAACAAAGCTGAGCTCGAGAAATCTTTGGCCAAGATCGGAGTCGAGCCCTAGCAGAGCGTTCTGAAAGGAAAGGGGCAACGCTTAGGGTTCTGTTTTGCAAGAATGAATCAGAATAGGAAACCCTAGCAGCTTTAGGGCTTTAGCACCCTATGGGCCAACCCTTAGGCCTAACAGATTAAGGCTAACCCTTAAACATTAGGGCAGAAATAAAACTGGGCCTTACAATTATATAATCGTTTGTTTATGTTTGAAAAAATAAAATATATTTTGAAATATTTATTTTCATAATATTTATAATAACTTATATTTTCTAAATTTTTAAAAATTGCAGCGTCCATGTACAATAATATATATCTTTTTATCTATATTAATAGAATAAAAATAATTGAATATTATATACTATTATGAAAATGTATAATGAATATTTATTATTAAATGTATAAGGTGATTATATATATATATATATATATATATATATATATATGATCATTTTGATATACAGTAATATTAGATAGACTAAATACATTGTATTTTTTTGATAGTGTAAGAATTAAACTCTTAAGATTATTAATTTATTTTTCTCTTATTTGATTATTCGAGAAGTCAATATTAACATTATTTTTATATTGCAAATAATATTTTAAAGGCTCTAGAAGAGCTACTACACTTCTACAAAAAAGTCTAATAGAAACTTATTAAGTTCTTAAGATATTTCGTTACCTCAAGGGTACTTTGAATATAGTTTTATTTTTATCCAACTGATTCGAAATCAAATGAGTTATGTAGATGCAGGTTATTCATCTAATCCTCACAATGATTGATCACAAACAAAATATTTCTTCACATGTGGTGGCACAATGATTTCATGGCGGTTAGTGAAACAACTTATAATAGCAACATCGTCAAATCATGCAACTTTTAGCATTACATGAGGAAAAATGGAATCAACAACCATATATAAAAACAACAATGCATGCATTGCTCAATTGAAAGAAGGATATATTAAATATTTATTTACAAAGTCTTTGTCAAGGAGAATCTTTGAGCAATTGGTTCACAAGATTGGACTCGTCATCTTAAAGATGTAAGTTTACATGAAGGGGAGAGATAAAAGATGTGATGAATAATATTATATCAAAGAATGAAGAATGATGTACTCTTTTCTTTGACTAGGTTTTTATACCAAAGGAAGGTTTTAACGAGACACGTTCTTTGATCAATGGACACTCAAGAAAAAGTCTTATGAAATTTATGGATGTCCATTGAGTTGTTAGCAGTTACCTATGATTGATTGCTATTATGTTATCATTAACATTGTAACCATTGAGTTGTATCCCTTGGATTGTCTTTTATATCTATAAATAGAAACTTCTAAATTCTAATAAAGGACACACAGAAAATCAGTCTTTATTCTCTGTTCTCTTTCTCTCAGTTATTTTATATAATAAATTACTAGTTTAATAGTTTATATACCGTTAAAATTGTTATTAATAACTATAATTTTCAAATTAATAAATTTTAAATTAATATATACTGTACTATAAATAATTTATATTCGCACAAATTTAAATTACTTTTATTAATTATTAATATTCACCAAATTTAAGTATGATTTAAATTAATAATAAGTTTCAAAATTTTAATTCATTAGTAATATTTTAAATCAATATTTGAATTTTAATATTTTAAAATTAATCTTTAATATGTTTACGTTAACTTAAAATTTAAAAAAAAAATAAACACCGAGACAAATCGAATTATCATCAATTATTGTTATAAAAAAATTGATTATGAAATATAGACAAAAGTAAGAGTCACTTCAGTTCTCATTACCTGTTAATTTTTTTTCATCATGCTTCGATTTTTTTAATATATTTTTATATTAGTGTATTTTATTGCAAATTTGGCATCATAACTTTAAAATATTATTAAAATAAAATAAAAAATTTTGTATATAAGGTAAATGAAAAATTTCATCATATACTGTTTCATATAATATGAACAAAATAGTCACGGGTTTTTCTGGTAAGGTTGATATAATGAAGTTTTCGGATTTTGTCAAACAAGAGAACACCGCATACATGGAGGGATGAAAGTAGTAGTCATCAACACCAACACGTAACGTTGTGCTGACGCGGACAATCATCATTGCCTTGGATTGCGTATTATTTGTTACTTCATAGCCCCGAAGTTCCATTTACTCGCTCTTCTTCCGATTTCCTATAATATTGTGCCACCTGACCTGAACCCCTAATTTTCACTTTCCATTTCTTCGATCTCTCTCCGACCATGACGATTCCCTCTTCTACGAATCCAGGTCAGTGATTTTTTCAGTTTTATTTAGTGTCACAGTTTGCATCATTCAATCATAGCGATCGGTTTCAACATGACCGAGACTTTCTGAGCATGTTCAAGCGCTCTTTGATTCGAACAGGATTTGCTAAATATCTTTTCCTTTATTTTTCACATCAATTCTTTAATATTCTTTGTTTGCTGTTTGAAATATGTGTGAGAAATTGAAGTGTCATTTTGATTCAGTAAAGCATTATGTTCTTCTGCACTTGATTTTATTTTATTTTTCTGTCAGAGGTGGTTAGCTTTGCTCTAATGTAAATATAGGTGTTTTTCTAAAAGTAAACAGTATTGTGTAGAAGATTGATATATTGGATTAACCCAGCGTGCTTAGTTTGGTTGACTGACACGTTGTTAATTCTTATTTATCTAACGCTACGATCACTACTATTAATAGTGTTAACATTTTATCAGAACCGGGTTTGTTCAAGGATCAGTCCTTATTACAATGTCTGATGACCTTTTGGTGCACCGTTACTGTTGTATCTCAACCTGAAAGAATCAGCCAAACATATTATTTAGTTATCATTTGCTCCAGTAATTTATTTATTCCCGTCTTCTAATCCACAATGGATGTTTTGAATTTTTTTGGCATTTATTACTGTATTTAATAATTTTATTAAGATGTTGTGCTGTTCTTTTTAATGAATGCTTTGGTTTGTGCAGACGGATCTGTCAAAAATGCAATGCCCTCGTATTTTTATTTACCACCACTAGATGTTTCTGCAGCATTTCCACAAGCAACACCAGCATCAACGTTTCCACCTTCTGGTAAGAAATTTCTGTGATTATATAGGTCGAACTAGAGTAACAATGCTGTCTTTGCTTGAGCTTAGCTAGGTGTGTGCATTAAGTTTACGGGGCTTTTTATGTTGATAAAAGATATACACATTAATAATCAAGATATAGTTCAGGTGTAAAGCCCCCTCCCACAAAGGCTTGTAGCGCTTTTATGTTCTAACTTTGTGCTCTGTTAAATTGTTACCTTTAATTATCAATTTAATGTATATTTTTAACCATTTGTGACATTGTATGAACTATTCTCTAGCCCTCTCTGACGCACACACATTCATCCACACATGTGAGTGTGCTCAATCACAGAAAATTACATGTGTTTTCCAATAATTTTTTCGTTACATTTATGTGTTTAGTACTTTTCATTTAGGAAGTAAATTTATCTAACAAAGCTGAGCCAAAGACACCCTTAAAATATGATTTTCTTCTTCCTTAATTCCCTTTACATTGATGCGCATAACTTGGTATGCTGACATTTTTACTGTTTTTAATATTTTGATTTAAACAAGTTATTCTTCAGGAATTCACTTCCTATTTTACCTGATGTCTGAGAAACAGCTTCAGATTATTTTCAATTGGATGACTTGTTGACAGCGGAGGAGCATGCCATTAGGAGGAAAGTAAGAGAGTGTATGGAAAAAGAAATTGCTCCAATAATGACTGAGGCATGTATTTGTGATGCTGTTATTACTTGAATTGAAACAAATATGACAGGAAGTTATTCTTCCATAATGTTACCTTCTTTTTTTTCTTCCAATCCATCATCTTTCAACTTTTCTTCTTCTCAGTATTGGGAGAAGGCCAAGTTCCCATTTCATGTTATTCCAAAGCTTGGTGCCTTGCGCATTGCTGGTGGCACGATCAAGGTTCTCCTTACTGATATTTTCCTCTGTTGTTTATATATTCCGCATGATCAATGAAGTTCTTAGCTAGCTCTGATTCTCAGGATTATGGTTGTCCTGGTCTTTCTATCACTGGAAGTGCAATAGCTACGGCAGAAGTTGCAAGAGTTGATGCCAGCTGTTCAACTTTTATTTTGGTCCATTCATCCTTGGCTATGCTTACTATTGGTAATAACCTTGTTCATTTAATGTAAATAGTTCCCTATATGTTAGTTGTTTTATTTGTATTGGTGATACCATGTCAATAGTTCCTGATATTTTTAACTTTGACTGTCAAGTTTAGCATTGTGTGGATCAGAAGCTCAGAAGCAAAAGTATCTGCCTTCTTTGGCACAGTTTCATACTGTAGCATGCTGGGTTAGTTAGTTTTCCTGGCAATATATTATTTTATGTTTCTGCGGAAAAGCTACTTCTGAAATGGGTTATTTTCTTAACAATAGGCTTTGACTGAACCTGACTATGGAAGTGATGCCAGTGCTTTGAAGACCACTGCCACAAAGGTGCGTTACTGTATGCAGACCTTAATTAGTATTTGCTTTTTATTCTTTTTGCCTTATGTGTCTTGTTAATCATTCTTAATTTTATGTGTTTAATTGTTCCAAATTTCAATAGTATTGATACTATGTAGTTGCTTTGCTTTTAAATGAACAGGTGGAGGGTGGATGGATCCTTGAGGGCCAAAAGCGGTGGATAGGAAACAGTACATTTGCTGATGTATTGGTTGTCTTTGCTAGGAATGCAGCCACGAATCAAATAAATGGGTATGAAATGAGTCCTTACCTTCAGTATTTAGTCTCTGCATGCTCATATATGAAAATGAAATATGTTAACTTAGTTTTAATATACCACTTCATCTAAATTTCAAAGAGATTCAGTTATGTATTAAAATTTTGTGGACTGCCATGTACCATTGCCCTGCTTCCCAATGGGGAGGGAAATGAATAAAATAACTGACATATTTTGATATGGTAAAACATTAGCCTGATATGATGCCTGCATACCATGGCCTATTGAAATCACACAATTCAAGGAAAGGATCTATGAAGAAGGAATTCTTTCTATTTTTGGGGATACGGCGGACAGTAAAGAATGTCTTAGTTGGATGGAATTTTGTATTGCTAGGAACTAACAACAATAACATGCTAATACACTCTCTCTTTCTCTCTCTCTCTCTCTCTCTCACACACACACACACACACTCCTAGCTTCTGTTTTATGTGAACCTATTGTGTATTGAAATTAATATTCTATTTACATATAGACCCTGCACTTTCTATTTCAGATTTATCATTAAAAAGGACGCACCTGGTTTAACAGTAACAAAAATAGAGAATAAAATTGGACTTAGGATTGTACAGAATGGTGACATCGTTATGAGAAAAGTTTTTGTCCCTGACGAGGACAGAATTGCAGGAGTAAACTCTTTTCAGGACACAAACAAGGTATGACTGTGTGTTGTTTCTTTCTTTTTCTTTCAATAAATCAATATGAATTCAACAAAAACATATATTGCTTTGAGTTACTTGTTGTCAATAAAAGTTCTATTAGATGCAGCAGTAGATATGATATATCAATCTTTAGTTGGTGTGTCCTCAATTTTCATTTTGACAGATTGTTTTTGTTTTGTTCAAGTAAACTTTAAATTCCCCCTATGCATGTCTTCTATCCTTGTTGTTTTGTTCAATACCAAGATCGGAAAAATTTGGTTAAGAACGTAGATGGAATTACAATCCTTACGTCAGTCAATATCCTCTGTGTATTTTTCATCTTTCATGTTCGGGGCTTGATTTACATCATTACCATTGCTTGTTTGTTTTTGACTCCTAAAACCAGGTGCTTGCTGTTTCACGTATAATGGTTGCTTGGCAACCTATTGGTATATCGATGGGCATCTATGATATGTGTCATAGGTATTGCTTAATTACAATGTAGTCATACTTACTCTTTCACGGCAAATATTTTCTTAATTTGGATTGATCAATAGGTATCTAACAGAGAGAAAACAATTTGGAGCACCATTAGCAGCTTTCCAAATCAGCCAACAGAAACTTGTCCAAATGCTTGGAAATATTCAAGCTATGATTCTTGTTGGTTGGCGCCTGTGCAAATTGTATGAGAGTGGTAAAATGACTCCGGGTCATGCTAGCTTGGGAAAGGTAGCTTCTAACTTATGTCGCAGTCGCAACCCCCTGCTTTCTTTCCTGAAACCAAAATCAAGTAATATTACTTGTAATTATTTTTTTAAGGTAGATGTATGCTAATGAATTTTGTAATGACCTTTCAGTCATGGATCACCTTGAGGGCAAGAGAAACAGCTGCTCTGGGCCGAGAATTGCTTGGTGGCAATGGAATTTTGGCAGATTTTCTTGTGGCAAAGGTATTATTGATTCTTAATACAAGATTTATTATGTCGAGCCTCAAGTTTGACCAATGATTTAAACTGGGTAGTTTAGTTGTATGTTGATGAGTATATAGATCGCCAGAATAAATCTTACCTAATAGATGCGTGAGGAGGTTTTAAACCCTAGTGTAATGTTCTAATGATCTTTGTTTCATTAATGATCTTTGCTTCATTCTGCTGTCAAAGAAGCTATATATAATTTATAAAGTTAAAATTTGAGTATGAAGAACATCTTAATTTATAGACATCTGAGAGGCAGCATTTATATGCTTTGCAACTGATTGACTGCTTTAATTCATCAGTTTAAATTTAGCTATTAATTGGACATAAATTTGGTTAATTAATTTCAAAACATTTTATTTTTCATATGTTGTGTTGCAGGCATTCTGTGATTTAGAACCCATCTATACTTACGAAGGCACGTATGACATCAACACCTTGATTACAGGTAGAGAAGTCACTGGCGTTGCCAGCTTTAAGCCAGTTGCGCAAAGAAGTCGATTGTAGAAGTGTAATACATTGTTTCTTTTGTACACTCCACTAGGCAACTTCAATGTATGCAATGTGGCTGTGACTACAGTGTGTTGGTTAATGTATGAATTTGATAAACGGGAAACATTTAATACTTATAAAGACGCTTGGGTAGATGACTAATAATGAGCAAAGAATCATCAGGTTTTTCAGTTTCGTCTATTCTTAGTTGGCAGATCTAAATGTTTTGAATTGCTCTTTTAGCATTGTCATCTGTGTTGGTCTTGGTGTGTGATTTAGGGCTGCAAATTCTTGCCTTAAAACGAATCTATCCTGTTTATTGATGTAAGGGGATTGAAGTATTTGAAAACTTCTTGCCTTACGAAAGCCTCTAAAACTTGAACTTCATTTAAAAACTTTATTTGATAGCTTTTTAGCGGAAGGCTTTGAGATAGGCTTAAATTTGAGCTAACCCATTCTCTGCCTCTTCTCTTAAGATTAATCATGCTAATCAGTATTCACTATTTTGAGTGCCATTATTGGACTTGAACACCACCAAAGTAAGGATTTTACTTAATGGTGAGAAAACAAGCAAGGATTTTACTTAATGGTGAGAAAACAAGGAAAATATTGTGACTTGAGCAATTTAGGATTTCGTTGTAGTCGAGTTTGTAATATTCTTTCCTCAACAGTTTGTAACTTTCGGATTCCGTAGTTAAGATGGTATCTTTAACAAGCCATTCATCCTTGGAAATTGATGGGCTATATTCGAGGAATGGGTTCCACAAGGATTAAAGTGGAATCATCAAGTTTAGAACTAGAATTTGCATGCCTACAAAAGAATATTTGAGAAAACCCATAAGAGTAGCATAAGTATTCATCCTGGTGCTACAAAGAGGTGTTACGAAGAGTATAAAAGATTTGAAGAAAATGTTTTGGTGGTTTGGGATGAAGAAAGCAGTGGTGGAGTTTGCTGCACGTTTTCTAGTGTGTCAGAACAAAAGTTGAACATATAAATGGAAATGGGAAAGCATATAAATGAATTTTATAGTAGCTTTACTCAGGACTGTGTCTCGTCATGATGCAATTTGGTCATTGTAGATAGATTAACAAAATTTGCTCACTTTCTACCTATTAACATTAATTTTCCTTAGAAAAGTTAGTCCAATTGTACATAAAAAAAATTATCAAGCTACATGACATACCTTCTAGTATAATTTCTGATAGAAACCCTTGTTTCACCTATAGATTTTTGGGGATAGTTTACAAAAAACCCTAGGAACAATAGTAATACTTAGTTCAACTTATCATCCTCAAATTGATGGACAATCTGAAAGGACTGTCCAATCTTTAGAGGACTTGTTGAGAGCATGTATCATAAAATAAACTCGAAATTGGGATCAATTTTTACCATTGATAGAATTTATTTATAATAATAGTTTTCACTCAAGCATAGAAATGGCTCCATATGAGGCTCTATATGGGAAAAGATTGTTGAAATCAATCGACATGCAGCAAAATGATTAACGTTTGGACAAAAACCAAGAGGAGAGTGAATTGGGTTCTTAATACAAAATATACTTTTAAAATTTTCCCTTTTAATATCAAAGTTCAATTAAAATTCTTTCCTTTATTTTAACAAGCACAATAAAATAAAGATAGTAGGGAAAAAATTGCACAAAGTATTTATACTGGTTCGAATCAAAAGACCCTATGTCCAGTTATTAATCTCTCAAAAATGATATTAACGCAATCACTAAAATAAACCAAACTTACAATCAATGATAATAAAGATTAGGGTTTAGAAAACACTTCCCTTGAAACACACAAGAGATGAAGACACCTCTCTTGAAATTCACAAGGGATGAAAACACCTTCCTTGAATCACACAAGAAATGAACACCTCTTTTGAATCATACAAAAGATGGTTGGCTTCTCCTAGCAACAACAAAAACACTCAATCGCTCAAGATCCCACTTGATGAAAGTTATCGTTCTATCCACACTACGTTTTTCAAAGTCTTCCCACAAAGAGTTCTCAAGTACTCAGACTTCTCTAACTTTTGTATTTGATAATGAAAGCCTACCACTCTATTTACAGAAGCCTATTTAGAAATTAGGTTAAGAATATGAAAAATTAAGCCACAAATGCCATAGATAATCGATTATCATAAGTGATAATCGATTATCATAAGTGATAATCGATTATCACATAAACTGTTCTAAAAACATTTTTCTCGCTGTGATAATCAATTATCATCCAGGATAATCGATTATTAGCAGTGATAATCGAGTATCATAGAGGCTTTTCTTAAAAATCAGTTTTAACTAAGAATAATCGATTATTATAGTGAGTTTTGCAAATAAATAAAATTCTCTTTGTGTTCTTACTACTTGGGTTTTGCCTTTTGACTCTTGACATACTAATTTAACTATTTTAAATAACATAGACAAATTACAAGACCTAAATAACTAAATCCCTAAGTCTTCAATGTATCTCTTGAATCCAAGCATTCTTTTAAGTTTTGAACATTTTTCCATGTATCATCATCAAGTCTTCCATACTTCTTTATAAGTCATCATCATCATCAAATCCCTTATTGAAGGAAGATGTCCATCTTCTTCCTTTTGTCAACAAAGATCTAGAACTCCATTGTGCTAGTATGAGAATGGAAACTCTTTAGTTTTAGGTCTATAGATGATTCAACAAGTGGCTGAAAAGATTAAATTGATTATGGAAAAGATGAGAACTTCTCAAGATAGGCAGAAGAGTTATTATGACAAAGGAAGGAAACCCCTAGACTCACATTTAATAATAATAATTATAAATGTAATATATTATTAAGATTATTCATAGTAAGAGTAACAATAATAGTAAGAATAATAATTATAATAATTATATTCATAATAATAGAAAAAAAGGATTAAATTGAACAAGGTTGACAAAATTTGGGACCTATTTGAACAAAAACACAAAATTAGGACTCATTTGACAAAATTTGACGAAAATTGGGACAAAAAAGTATTTTAACCTTATAATAATAAAAAAATAATGAAATATTATTAATTATAAGTATTATAGTATTAATAAAAAAATAATGAAATAATAATAATTTTCCTATGTTATTGTTAATTATAATAGTAATAATATTTTTTTAATTTTTTATTTTCCCATATTAATAAATAATATTAATATATTATACATTAATATTATTAATAATACTAATAATGTTATTATTGTTAACAATATTAATAAATTTAATAATAATAATAGTAATAATAATAATATATAATATATAAAAGCAATATGTAATAACAATAATAATATTAACAATAATAACAATACTAATAATTTCACTATTAATTTTCTATATTATAGTTAATAATAAAGAAAAATAAAAATAATAATTATAACAAGAATATATAAATAAATTAATATATTATATATTAATACTAAAACTAATACTATACTAATATTTTTACTACTTTATAAATTTAATAATAACAACAATCATATATAATAACAATAATATTAATATATTATATATTAATAATATTAATATATTGTATATTAATAATAATAATAATAATAATAACTTTATTACTAATAATTACTAATAATGTTAATATGATTTTAATAAGAAAATATAATAGTAATAATATTAATAGTAATACTAATAATTTAACTAATAATTTAACTACTAATTTAAGTATTGATTTTCGTATATTATATGTAATAATAATAATAATAACAATTATAATAGTAGTAATAATTTTTTTAGTTACTTTTTTTCTAATAATAATAGTGATGATGTTAATTTATTATATATCAATTAATATTACAATCATCACTAGTAGTTTTACTACTAATAATTAATAAAAATAAATTTAATAATTAAAATAACTATAACAATATTAATAGTAATTTTTTTTATATACTTATTTTACAATATTAATAATAATGATATATAACAATAATATTAAATTCTAGTACTAATAATAATTTTACAAATATTAATAAATTTATTAATAATAATAATAATATTAAATTTTATTAATAATTTTAACGATGATCACTAAAAACACGTAACAACATACCACAATAAAAATAATATATTATATATTAATATTATTAATAATTCTAACAATAATAATATTAATAATTTTACTACTAATATTAATGTATTAATAATAACAATAATATATATATATATATATATATATATATATAATATATATAATTATATAATAGTAATAATACTACCAGTAGTACTAATAATTTTATCACTAATAATACATATAATAATAATAATAATAATAATAATAATAATAATAATACTTATAATAATCCAAATAATTTCACTATTAACCTACATATTAATTTTTCTATATTATAATTAATGATAATAATAATTTTTCTAATTAATATATTATACATTAATGTTACAATACTAACAATAATAATATTACTAATAATATTATGAATTTAATAATAAGAATAACGATATTAATAATAATAATAATAATATTAATAAATTTAACTAATAATTCTAACAATAATTAGTAAAAGTACCTAATAGCAATAACCATAAAAAAGTAATATATTATATATTAGTTTTACTAATATTAATAATTTTACCACTAATAATACATATAATAATAATTACTATTATAATAATAATAATATTAATTTTAATAAAATTTTTAATAATAATAATATTACTAATAATTATAAATAATAATAATAATAATAATAATAATAATAATAATAATAATAATAATAATAATAATAATAATAATAATAATAATAATAATAACAGTAATATCACATATAATAACAAGTTGAAATGTTTAAATCATAAATCATAAATAAAAAAAAGTAAAACAAGTTGAAATGTTGCAGGATTTAAACTCACGTCGTCGCAGACTAAATAATAAGAAAATGACTAAATAATTATAAATGTGTATACATTATTAATAAAAAAATGATAATGTAGTAATTTTGCTAGTATATTTTTTTTAATATATAATAGATAATAGATAAGGAAATGACAAATAATTATAAATGTGTATATGTGTCAATAAAAAAAAAGTATAATGTAGTAATTTTGCTAGTATTTTTTTTTCTTAATATTTATAACAATATATAAAGAGGATTCCCTCTTTTGTGTCCATATTTCAAAATATCAATTTTACCCTTTAAAATATAATTATTTATTAAATTTTTAAAAATAAACCGTTACTTTTACAAATTTTTTTTCTCTATTTATCAACAATTATTCTCTCATCTTTCTTATATATTTCACTTTATTTTTAATAAATATAATTTTATTTTATATATTAATAATAACATTGTATTATAATCACCTATTAATATCACGCATATTTAAAAAATGAGTACAGACAAACATTGTTGCGCCTATGTATACGCTAGTATAATATAATAGATTTGGTGTTGATATTCATTATTTTTTTTAATTTAATTTTAATTTAAATGTTATACTTATATCTTTATTAAAACTCACATTTTTATTAAATATTTTTTGTTTAGGGTTAGAGTTAGTTTAAAATTAGAATAAAAATTTTAAAATTGGATTACAATTTGGAAAGGAATAAAAATGCTCATTTTTATAAAAATTGGAACCAAGTTGAATAGATAAGTGGCATGATGGTGCTTGACATTTGGATATTTTTTTTAAAATAAAAAAAATTTAAGAAAAAAAAATTAACAAGATGACACATGACAGTCACGATTCATAATTTGTTATA
>Ga0214543_1008029_pt1 | contig 17593 bp, 6 predicted proteins | sample CNSS2metaG_FD_160094 | JGI IMG/M metagenome (GOLD analysis project Ga0214543, IMG submission 160094) | Root nodule microbial communities from cowpea collected in UCLA plant growth center, Los Angeles, California, USA - CNSS2 | ecosystem: Host-associated > Plants > Roots > Nodule | place: USA... | reverse complement strand
AAAATATTTAATTTAATTTAATATTTATAACAAAATAAAATCAAAATACTTAATATTTATAATAAAAAAATCAAAATATTTATTGTAAAAAAAGTTTCAAAATTTTTGGGGGGGCCAAGGCCCCTCCTTGCACCCATGATGATCCGCCCCTGGTTGAATAGGTTTTTCGTCCCTCAGCTTTCAAAAAATTTGTCTCTCAACTTTCAATAAAAAAAGGTTGAATAGGTTTTTAAATTTGGTTAAAGAGATTAAATTAAGTCAAAACTTCAAAAATGACTAATTATAATTTTCACTAAATTTAAGAGAAAAAAATATTTAACCCTTAAAAAAAATTAAAGTATCTTCTTTTTATTTTATTTTTTTGCCTATATTTATTAAGAAATTATAATTACACACCATGTAACAGCTACATTATTTTTATACCTTTATCAAAACTCTTTAATATATATATATATATATATGCTAATTTCACTAAATATTTTTCAAAAAGGTTAAATATGTTTTTAGTCTTATTACCTTTTAATTAAAATTGGAATTAGTCCATCTTCGATGTAAGGTCCATTAAAAATTTTATTCTTTTTTGCCCTAAATTAAAAGGGTTGCCCCTAACGTAGTGGGCCTAAGGGCTGGCCCAAAAGGGGATTCAGACCTTAATCTGTCATAATTCCATTCTTTCATTCACTTTATAGAAACACGCTCCTCTTTACCTCCTTGAGCAACCATAACTCTTTGCTAGGGTTAGCCGTCAACCTTCTTCAAGCTAGCTCAAGCTAGGTTTCCACTCCACGTAAGTCATTCCTCAGCTCACGATTCCCCTTTTCTGGGCCTATTTTCCATTTTTACCGTTAGGGTTTCGTAGTAACTCATTCCTATTCTGTTTTTACCGTTTATTTTCAGCTCTTTGGCCATCCTTAGGATAGTTGTACTCACTGTGTGCTTATCGGAGTATTCCGCTAGTCCTTTTCCAGGTAAAGGAAGTTAGGGTTTTCCTAAATCGTTGGTTTCCAAGTTTGCTTTGTTGATATTTTCGTGATTTGATGGATTATTTACTGCTCTGAGCTGATGAAATGTATTATTGCATGGTTCAGATTGGATTTTTGGTATGTTTCGCGAGTGAACAATGGCGAGGGCTGTTAATCTCGCCCAAGCGAGCTTGCTTCGCCTAGGCGAGGTGAGCAGAGGCTCGCCCAGGCTTTTTCACGCGAATGGTCGCTTAAACGACCAGTTCAGTTTTGAGCGAGCGAGCGTCTCGCCCAGGCGAGGGGAGTCTCGCCTAAGCGAGAACGTGCAGAGGCCACTGTCCCTGGATGTCGTGCTCTCGCCTAGGTGAAGGGAGCTCACTTGAGCGAGAGACCTTCTCGCTTGAGCGAGGCCCTTCAGCTTGAGCGAAGAGCTGGGCGAGGGTGCGCTCTGATTTGATGTTTCCCTTCCTGTTTTTGAATGTTTGGCATGTAAGTGAATGGATTGTTGTATAATGGCATGAGGGGGGATGAATATGCATGAGCGGGAGGGTGCACGGGTTATGAATGATGAACTTGGATAAATTCTTGGCATGTAATGAATATGAGATTGGTTGGTTATGGATGTGGCATGGTAATGAGATGAGTTGAAACCCTATATTCATGGGTGGAGTATGACGAGTTGGTATGGATTTGACCTAGAACGTGAAAGAGATTGGTTATAAGGGTTGACATGATACATATATATGCATGATAAATATTACTTGGTTTGTTTGAATATGTTTGGTCTGTGGTCAGTGCGTAATTCCTTGAAATTTCTAGGTGAGATTTCAGGGTTGTGCTTTAGTGGTCGGGACATAATTCCATGGCTCCTGTTAGTGGGTGTCCATGGTAGTGCCCCATCTATATAATTTGGTAAGGATTCAAGGTAAGGATTGCATCCTGACACTCTAAAGAGTCAGTTAGTCTCACCTAGAGCGGACTGACTCTTGTGGTGAGAGTAGCAGGAGGCCCGAAACCCATTAAGGGCTAACCTTGTGCATGGGGAAATTGATTCATTGTAACACTTGTAACACATAGCTCGGGGGTGAGCAGAGGTATCCACCACAAGTGCAAGCATCCGTTGAATCCGACCAGATTATATGTATCCGGATGAGTCGAGTCGAGTCGTAGTGTATCGATGGAATGTTCATAACATGCTTGGATGATGTATGTGTTGTTGACTATGAAAGTATGTCTGACTTCATGATAAAATCACTTTTGGCTCTATCTTACCCTTCTGTTGTTTGTTGTGTGTTTTGTATGTGTGGTTCTTTCTTTTGCGATGATCATCAACTTGTTGATGTGAGCATATGCGAGGAACACCCGTGAGGTGATGGTTCCGCTGCTTAGTCATCTGGATCTTTCTACTTTGGATTTTCTTTTTGGGCTATGGCCCATGTACCTGCTTAACTCTTTAGTTTAGTTTATAATAACCCCAAGTTATCTTCTAAGATTAAACATGATTTTTGTTTCATAAGTATATAGTTATGTTAAATACTTAAAAAAATGAATCTTTATCTGCCAATTTTATCTCTATACAACACAATTCATTTAAATAAAATCACAAACCAATTAAATATACAAACTAAATTCTCATTTTACATTTATAATAAATATTCAAATACAATCTATCAAAAAAAAACAAGTACATAAAAGGGGAGAAATTCCAAAGGAATAATTTTTAGCTTGAGCAAAAATTGTGTCATTTGAGATAAAACCTAGCATAAGCAAAAGTTGAGTTGCAATTCCATTTTTGCTTGAATGAAAATAGGACGGAAAATAAGGTTTGAATCTTCATTCTATTCTTACTTGAGTTGAAAATCCTCTTGAGCAAAAAGATTAGAAAATACACCTAACAAAATAATTTTCAAAAGTGTTATGTGATATGCATGTGCATGGTAAGAGAAAGTGAATTGGCATTCTTGGAGTTATAAAGCTTGTGACCGGGAGGATACCCATGCTTCCGATAACAAACATCAATGGTATGACCAATCTTGACGCAGTGGGCACAAGTTTTCTTGGTGAACCTAGAGTTTTTGTTTTCTTGGTTGGTGGGAAAGCCATTCTTGCGATAACACGTATTTTCACTATGTTCGAGGCGACCATAAAAACTGCAAGTGATAGAAGATGTACCTTCTTTTCCAAGATTGACGTTAGTGCTTTTTATACTAGCAACAAAATTGCTACTACTCAACTGACGCTCTTGTTGAGCAACAAAAGAAAAAAATTTCGTGATGGGAGGTAAAGGTTCCATGAGAAGCACATGAGATTTGACATTGGCATATTGGGTGTTCAAACCACGAAGAAACTGCATAGCTTAGTCTTCTTGCTTCCGCTGAACGATGATAGAAGAAACCTTGCAAGAATACCTAGTTGGGCAAGAACAAATGGGGTCTGGCCTAAAATTTTCTAACTCATCCCATAAAACCCGAAGTTTCGTAAAATATTCGGTCACTGTTAATTCACCTTGGCAAAAAGAATAGGCTTCAAGTTGCAAATCTGATATGCGCAAAAGATCACCTTGGCCAAATCTTGTTTTTAAATCTTTCCAAATGTTTGCAGCAATGTCCATCCAAATGATGCTTTGGCGAATGGGCACATAAACGGAATGAACAATCCAAGACATTACCATATTATTGCATTTGTTCCAAGAGGAGTAAGAGGTATCAGTTTTAGCATGTTGAGGGACACTTCCATAGATGAACTCAACTTTATTTTTCGCGCTTAAGGATGTGATCATGGATCTACTCCATGAGTGGTAATTTGTAGGATCAAGAACAGGGGAGACTAAGGTCGTTGCTAGATTTTCGTTCGGATGAAGGTAAAGAAAGTTATGCATGGACTATTCTTGCATGGTTTGGGGTTGATTTTGGACGACAGAGTTTTGCTCAAACATGCTGCAAAAGAAAAAGTGCAAACAAACCAAGAAAGGAAAAGATTGAGAAAAGAAAAAGTGAGTGCGCAGCAGAGCTCTTCATACGAATACGAAGAGCTCTGATACCATGTTATGTGATATGCATGTGCATGGTAAGAGAAAGTGAATTGAGAGAGAGATGATACTTACGTTGAAACAAAGAGAGTTAAGGAGGAGAGAGAAGAGCACTTTGCAATAAATGCGGAAAGAGAAAGCTTGCATACGAAAAGTATTACAATTGTGTATAAAGAAGGAAAGGGCACAAACATATATAGGAAAACATAGATGAGCAGAATGCTCGAACTATGCATTTTATCAAAAAGTTTTATCCAAAAAAATTTAACAAACATAACTTATAAACACATACAAAATTAGTAGTGCAATCCCAAAGTTGTTAAACAACATCTTTTGCTCATTTCAATTCGATTTTAATCATTTAAACTTAATACACATTTCATTCACATCAAGCTCAATACATTTTCTTCACTTCAAACTCAAAACGAATATAAGGAAAATCTATAAAAATTTTGTATACTCAACAAAAACTATATTTAAAAAAACTTAAATTAATAAACTATATATCTTAACATGCATAATCTAATGGCCAAATCAACTTCTATAGATAAATATTCGATTCAAAATATTCTAAACAAAAATTTATTAACTAAAAAACTCAAATTACAATCAATTTCAAACATTTAACAACTTTGAACCAAAACATCATTCTTGCATAGAAGAACAAATCTTATAACCAAGTCATATTCACATTATAATTTATCCTAAAGTTTACAAAATAACATAAATAGTTTTTCTTATATGTAATTCCTTGTTTCAAATAAAGTTTTAGCTCAAGCACATACTCAAAATCTAGAATCATATAGTAGAGAATGAAAATATAACAAAATTTTAATATAAATTTAACTAAATTGAAAAAAGGATAAAAAACATTTAGGAGAGAGAGAAAAATGATAGAGAGAAAACCGTTACATAATTAAATATTTTAAATATATTTTTTTAAATAATAAAAATAAATTTTAAAATTTTGTGAAATTATTTTAACAAATTTAACTCAATCTTTTAAAACTTTGAAGGGTGGGATACTCATGCCATAAAAATATTAAGAGATAAATTAGATTAAATTTTTATTATATTGATCAAATTAGATGGACTTTTATTCACTAAATGTTTAATAAATAAATAATACATAATACATTTCTTTCTTATATCTATTATAATTTCACAATAAAAATGATAAAATATTTCAAATGAGTTTACACTCCCACATACCATGCGTTAGCTTAGTCTCTAAAAAAGTAATTATGACCATAGAACAAAATTTTTTATTTCATTAATTTTGTTATGTTTAATTTTTAATAATTGACACATATTTATTAAAAAGAACATTAATATTAATATATAATTATTCTTTAAGTGATTATTTTATCTTTTATATTTTTATTTTATAAATTTAAAATTATACTCTTTTAAGATTAAATGTATTTTAATATTAATTTTTTTCCTTAAATAAATATGTTAATTATTAAAAACTAAACATACACTCAAGTATAATAATAGTTATTAGAGTTCAAATAAAACTAATATAACTAAGAATGTAGTTTTATTATTGTTATTTTTCTTGCTTAAACCGCAAAAATATTAAAAAATAACTCTCTTTCTTTTTCTTCTAAACTCTTTTGAATTCTCTATGAATGTCAAATTTCTCCTTTTCCTTAGGGAACTATCTTTTATTTATAAATACTTACTTAAGCAGTTAACTATATAACATCTCATTTAATAACTTTTAAATTATTAAACAAAATATTATATATAATGATAACACAAAATAGATAGTGCAATACTAATATAAAGATATTAATATAGTTATCTCATATATAATTAGGGATGTCAAAAAAATTCATAGCCGCAGGTATATGTGGATAAACCCACAACGGGTAGGAAATGGATATTATAAATAGATATCCGCGAGTAACGGGTACGAGTATTTTTTATACCCGCATGTTAACGGGACAGGTACAGGTATCATAGTATTTGTACTTGTGGATGGGGGTGTGTGTGGGGGGGTGGATGGGTGTGGGTGTGTGTCACACACAAAACCAACTATCACTAGACTCTAAAAGATTTAGAACTCTAATCAAAATAGATAGTTTAGGGAGTATCTTCACCTGCATCTTCCTCTGCTCACACAATTAAGTGATCATTGCAAAAGGATTAACCAAGCCCAAGCAACACAAAACAACATAGGGTAAGCTAATGTGAAAAAGAGTTACTCAAATAAATCAAAATCATGTTACAAACTTCATGCCACAGGATAACATATAAGTCTATCTAAAAATATATAAATAGTTGACACTAAATTCATTATCTGGATACATGAAATTGACATCGAATTCCCTGGTGACCTACACCTGTGGTGATTCCCAAACTTTGTAGAGTTTGGTCTCAAGGGGTTATCACCCAACTACTCACAAGATAAATCCCCTTTGCACCTAGGACCTGATCAAGTCCAATGACTAAGACCTCCTTCTCTTCACCACATAACCTACTTTATTCTACATGAGTGTGAGTAGTTATTAGAGAAATGATCCCAATAATGAATTTTTATGTCAATGCATACACTAAAATACCAATACTTATAATTCCTCTTTGAAATACTTTCAATCACCATCACAACACATGCTTAAAATCATCTAACCAATTTAATTATAGCATTTACAACCATTGAATCCAGCTCAAGCATGCTCAGGACCTTCAATAAATCAAAACAATAAAACTGGGCAATCTGGCGCTCAACGTTGTTTGCCTCATAAAAACTAGCGCTCAATGCTAGATTTCACCACTCAATGCCCTATAGCTAAAATGCTTCCAGACCTGTAGAGGTCCTAAGTGCTCAAGCACCGCTCAATGCTAAACGATTCACATTTTTCAGCGCTTAATGGTGAAGGTTACCGCTCAACGTCACTCCAAATATCAACACTTTCAATTTTTGGTTCTTGAGCAATTTTGACTTGTTTCATGGTTCTAATTGGTGCTTCTACTTTAGGTATTGGTCTAAAACATTTTTAAAATCACAGTAGTTAGTACCGATTAGATCAATGACCCAAAATTCCATTTTCCTTAATTACCACAAATGCAAACAATGTAAACAAATTTTAATTTTCTCAATCACAAATCCAGCATACCACAAGCATAAACATTCAATAATTTACCACCATAAAAATATTAAATCATCAAATTCAGGTAAACCACAAACATGCAACCTCTAACTTACTCACTCTAAAAACTATTAGCTTCCCTTACCTTACCTTGGCTAATCAACCTTAAAATCCTAAGACAACGAAACTCCCTTCCAACTAATATAATGCACAACTCAACCTATGAACAACACAAATATGATCAGGGCATATCATTAGAACCATTGACCAACAAAAACTCATAAGGAAGATTTAGAAGCCACATGCGAGCTATATTTGCTCACATGCATGCACAAGAACAACGGACCAAGGAAAAAAAATAGAAAATCAACTTACTCAATTGAGAAAACTGATCAGATAGATATGGAGATCTCACCATAGGGATCACTCTAGCAGCCTCTAATCTTCAAAGAGACGAGCGCACAATGAGAAACTTAAGATCTTTTTATGAACTTTATATTTATATGTAAACTTTTATTATTAAAATAATATGATCTCATTATTTAAAACCACTGTCACTCTTAAAATTATATTTTCTAGGTCCTCACAACCTAACCCATGATTGTCCTTCTACGATAACTACCTTTGTACCTTGTAGCATAAATATAGGGAGTGGTTTATAACCATAATCAAAGTTGTATTGCCTATATTATGATATGTTGGTAACCAAACTGGAAAAGGGTCAATGTCATCACCACGACCGAAACCAACAAGCTTGTGACAATAATTTCCAAACTGAAGTTCATTTGCCCTCAAATCGAGGTACAAACCACAACCTCCCGGGTTAAACTTGCATCAGTGATGGAAGCATAGAGTCAAGGAACAACATGAGTTGCTAACATTGCCCTTAGACCGAGATATGGGCCACAACCGTCAGACTTAAACTTGCATTAGTAATGGAAGTGCATAGTAGAGGAACAACATCATACATCGCCCTCATACCGCGGTACAGACCACAACCTCTAAGCTCAAACTTACATCGACAATGGAAGCGCAAAGTTGAAAAATAACTTGAGATGTCAACAACTCACTCATAGTGAGGTACAAACCAACTACTTATTACCGTGAATCAACTATTTATCCTTATTTTAATATACACGAAGTTAATAACTTCATATTCATAATTTTGTACATTTCACATTTATATATTCATATTTCTATTATTTAAAAGAATAAATTTTAGAAAAATAAAATTTTTAAAAATATATAATAGTTATTTTTAAGTAAAAAAATTACATAGCTACTACTTTTAAATAGAAAATTTAAATGATAAAATTATTTTAATGTTGAAATATAAACTTATCTATTTAAAAAATGGCACAAAATATATTCTTTATTTATTTAATTTTTCGTACGGGGCTCTCGTGGGTAATGTTAACTTGGCAAATTTGTAATTCGTGTGAACGGTGAGGGCATTAAGAAGACCACATGTAATTAACTTAAACAATTGATCAAGTAGTTATGTACCGGTTATCATATTACTGCTATAGAAAACAAATTGGGGAAAGCAAGATATTCAAACCTTAGAGAATGAAACTAAAAGGAGACAACCCAATAACAGTACGCCACGTGTAAAGAGTATATTCCGTAAAAATTGTCCTAAACTGCTTTGTGTTTGAATGGGACCCACACTCATTTTCTGGGACCCAGAGAAAAAATATAAAAAACAAAATCGAAAAAAGTTCAACACGGGACAGCTCCTTAGACACGGTTTCACGAGCTGCATCCAAACCAAACATGCCATAAATTTTCCTTTTTCTTTTTTCCTTCTTAAATTGTTTTTTATTTCTATTTTGGTACTTGAAAGTATCTTTTGGTGAGATTATTGTATTACTTATGAATATTATGTCAGAGAATCAATTGAAATATAAATTAAATAACATTATAAAAAAATTATTGTGGTATGTATATAAATTTATTAATTTTTATGATGAGTATTTTAAACCTATAGTTATAATACTTTTATCTTGATTGCTACGGTAAAAAATTATATTTATTATATTAATTCATTCAATTTTTTTTTCAAAAGTATCCTCTTTTGAAAATAATTTTATATTAAAAATCCAGAGAAAAAGGAATATATATATATATATATATATATATATATATAATCTTAAACTTTTATATTAGAGATATAATTTACTCTCTCTTCTTTATTAGTCATCAAAATGTCTATCTCATCCAATTATATCCAATATTTACTAAAACAATATGTAAAAATTAAGCTCGTAAATAATAGTATATTAAAAAAAAGAAACTTTCATAGTAGGGCATGGAAAAAAATAATGGAAATGCACTTTTGCCCTACAAATTGAGTGATTATCGGAATGAAGTGTGGCTTTTTGGGGGAGAGTTTGCCAAACGACGGCGTAAGGTGACACCGCCTTGATAGACGGAACCCTAATTAGGTCACTTTCTAATTTCTAATTTGGGGCTCATAACGGTCCACACACACTCCTACCCTACAAAACGTAAAAGCTGAAAGGGCACTTCCCATATCCATGTCGGTGCCTTATGGAAAGAGACATAACACATGTTGCATTTTGCGTATGCAAGAGTTTGCATCACTTTGTAATTTACCACAAATGTTCTTATATGTTATGTTTGGATTTGTTACGTGTTTCACAGAACTGAATGATGGGCAATTTATTTTTATTCAATTACTAAATATATAAAAGAATTATAAAATTGGCCTCTTAATATATACATATAATATATATATATATATATATATATATATTATTTTAATATTTAAAATTTATTGGCGGGTTGGTGAGTCAACCCGGCTTATCACGGGTTTAACCCGAATGAGTCAGGTTCTTAACGGGTTGAGTTCAATTTTAATCTGTATTGAAATTTGTAATTTTTTTTCAAGCCAACCCGACCCGAACCCATGATGAGCCGGGTTGACTCGCGGGTTATAACCCATTTTGACAGCTCTACTCTTAATATTATGATTAATGTTAAAGTAATTTTTAGTTTAATGTCTAATTAATTACTTAGAGTTACATTTAGATAATAAAAATGGTCACATGAAACTTGATGGTAAGACAAAATCGTGAGGCATTTTGCATATTTAGTAACTAAAAATAACGTTTATATATATATATATATATATATATATATATATATATATTCTTGTGGAAACAATAATAGAGTACCAGGAAGCACAAATCATATCTTACTCGTTGACTTTTCAAACGGGTTATTCCTTGGTTTTAGATATGTCCTCTTTTAATGTTGGTGAATTGGACCCTTAGGGGTTACCTGCGGAAAGGACTCTAACCATCAAGTCAACAAAGACTCTCAAAACATACCTTTAATTGTTGGGGTCTGCATGTATTTATAGAGCTATTAACTATGTTTTACCCCCTTTATGGGCTGAGCCCTTCTTTATTGCGTTGGGCCAATGTTCAGGATTTGATTGAGTCCGGGTCAAGCCCAAGTTCCAAGTTTGTGATCTAACACTAGAAGCTCCACTGTTATTTCCTAAGTTTGGAGTTGACGGCTTTTACTTATGTGTTATTCTTAGAGTAGGCGGCGTTAGCCGTTATGTATGTGTCATTATTTTGTGCAGCTAACTAACCATCTATTCTTTTTATGATAGGACTAGTCGTAGGCGGTTCGGACCGGGTAGTTAGCTATATCGATCTTGGCTGCCTAGGTATAGTACATCAGTCCCCTAGCCTTTGGCGAGATAGATCACGTCGAAGGTTATATGTTGTCAGTTTGAACTGGGTAGTTAATCATACTAGCATTGACCGTCTAGATATAGTACATCAGCCCCCAAGCCTTTGGCAAGATAGGTCATGTTGAAGGTTGTCATGTTGTTCTGGCAACTTTTGCAAGAAAAATTACTCCTTTTTTAGTATTTCTTAGAGTATAGTAGTCTCCCAATCTTGAGAAGTAGAAACATCGCTAAGACTCTGTTAAAAGTGATGGAGTAATTGAAGAGACGTATGTTGTCAGAGATCTCATAAAAAAAAGTTTGCACAGTCACATTTTATTTGTGATGTTTCGTATTCATAACGTTTAGGCGGAAAAAAATTTATTGGAGCAATATATTTAAAAATCAAATTCATTATTTATCCGTTTTATAGTTTTAGTAGAAAAAAAATGTATTTAAAATGTATGTTCAATAAGGTTTTAACTTTCCAAACGATAATCTATCGAAATTTTATTTTAACAATAAGATATTTTCTCAACAAATGTCGGGTACAATATTCTACTGTCATTAAATAAGTGTGCATTTAGTGGTATCTGAGAAAACGATAAATTCGTTGGTTTTAATACACTTAATGATTTAGAAATAAAGCTATGCTACTTGTGAAAATACTTATCTCCAAACTCAATTCTAAACTTAATAATCTGTTCATCTATCATTTAATAAAAAATGTTAAATACGGTTTTAATTTGAAATTTTTACTCAAAACTAAAATTTGTCTAATGTACAAATTTTGATACATTTTTTTTTCTAAACTTAAAAACAAAAATTAACAGATATGATTTTTTGTCTCAATATTATGTCAATATTTTTTTAACATACTAGACACGTTTTAAGCTAGTTTTTAAGTTATTTATATCATTTTATATATTCTACTTTTAATATTAAATAAAAAATATATTTGACATAATAAAAAAATTAAATTTAATGTAATTGAGTTAAAAATATTATATTCATTTCTTTCTGAAATTTTAGGATAAAAGTATATTAAAGTTTTGAATAAATAAATTCAATTTTACGTTAAAATTGAAAAATTAAAAATATATTTAATTTAAAAAAATATATATTTTTTCCCTGTTTACTTGGATTGTTCCTAAATATAATTTCTTCATTAATTTAGTTAACAACTCATTAATATTTTAGAAAGACATATTCCAATTTTCAATAATATGCTATTAATTGACCAATGTGTAGGTATATATGCTATGTTTGAAAAAGTGAGCAAGACCATGGGATATTCATTTTGAATATGTGGAGAAAAAAAAAACCTTCTTAGTTTAGAATGTTATTTATGCCTAACTTCTTTTTAAGTAGAAACGTTAAGGTTAATTAAATGACTTACATATATGATACGATGATTAGTTACGTAAATTGATTCACGAGCTTATCCACTTACTCTTTTTTTTTTTAAATAAAATTGTAGTGAAATAGGAATACATAGGTTAAAAATATTTAATCATAAAACAGAAACTAAAAGAATAAAAAAAGAGAGTACATTATGACATCACAAATACCTAACTCCTTCAAAGTGTTTCACAAAATACCTAAATCGTAAAGCATGTGCTCAATCCTTTGCATGAAAAAGTATTTATTAAAAATATACTTTTTTAAATGAATCCAATGGAGAGAAAGATACACTCACTTCATCCCCTGATATTTTTTTTTATATATATTAAAGGTATGAGTTTAAAGTAAATTAAAAAATATTAAAAAAATATAAATAACTTTAAATCTAATTTATTAGTATTTCATTTTTTAAATATAGTTTTTTTACAATCTCTTTGGAAATATAATATGATAATTATTTTTTTTAAATAAATAATGGGATATGTTTGGTTGCGAATGATTAAAGTCTTGTCCACCAACTCTTTTTAAAAGGTTTGTAAGATATAATAGACTTGTTGTTTTGTATGGAAGGTGTGCTGGTCCAGTTAACTAAAGGTAATTCATTATAAGGTTAAATAATTATGTTGGTTTCCATTTTTTTTAGAAAAACTTCAAGTAGGTCTTCTTTTTTTAATTTGTTTTAATTTTGTTTTTTGAAAAATTTATTTTAATTAGGACTTTCACGTTAATAATGTATTAATTATGTATCACGTGTTCGTGTTTATTTTTTAATTTTTAATTTTTTTTTAATTAAAAAAAATTGTCACGTGTCAAGCTGATATTATACCAGATGACAGAGGCGCGATGTAATGTGGTAGTGGTAGTGCCACATGTCACTATTGAATATGAAAATTCTCAATGTAATACCTATATTTGTTATTTTGTCTCAATTTTGTCCTAATTATTTTAAAACTGAAGCAATTTTATCCCTATCAAAATTGAGACCAAATTTATTTATTTTTTTATAAATTTTACAATGATATTTTTATTATAATTGATATTTTAAACCAAATTAAGTTTATTTAAATTTATATTTTGCATTGAACTTTAAAATAAATATATTTATTTAAAATTTTACATTTAAATTTATAAAGTTGTTATTTTTAAACCAACTCTAACACTTTCTAGAAATTATTGATATATAAATATTTGAAATAATATTTAAATAAAGTTCAATGTAAAATATAATTTTAATCTTGTTAAAAATATCATTGTGACATTTATATAAAGGTTAAATTTTGTCTCAATTTGAATAGGAATGAAATTGCTTCAGTTTCAAAAAGATTGGGACCAAATTGAGAAAAAAATAACAAATATAGAGATTAAATCGATAATTTTCATATTCAACAGTGACATGTGGCACTAACACTACCACATCACACTGCCTTTGTCACGTAGTACAACATCAGCTTAACATGTGACAATTTTTTTTTTAAATTATAAAAAAATTAAACAAATTAAAAAAATATAAAAAAACTACGAGTTGACATGTGACACATATTACTGCATTACTAATGGAAATGACCTAATGACAACAAATTTTCCAAAATAGGGACCAAATTGAGACAAATAAAAAGAATGAGACCTACTTGAGATTTTCCTATGAAAATGGAAACCAATGGAATGATTTACCTTAATTATATATATTCATTCAAATTTTGAATTAGATTTGTTGAAAATTGATATCAAATTTCCTATAAGTGGAATTGGAATATACTTGTGGAATGTCGAATATAATTTTGTGTTTTCCATTTTTTCTAAGCCATTTTTGAGTTGCACGTGAGTTTCCTCTACTTCCATGAACTCTCTTTGTATGTTGGTGAGTTCTGCCATGTCTCGGGGTCATTGATTTGATCTTCTTGTGGTGTGTAGTTAGGTTTTCAAAGGGCAAAGTGGTGGGGAAAAGTTAAGGAGCAATTTAGGTGATGGAAGCTAATTCATTGGTCTTAGATGTTTGATTTTTTTTTGTGGATTGTTGAATTGAGGTATGTGATCTTCAATTTTATGAAATTAATATGCTTTAGGGTTTTGGTGTGTTATAAAATTTGGGGCTTTATACGGTATGTGCGGTGAGTGTGATGATTTTTGCTGGATTGATTTGTTTACCACGAATTTGACGTGTTTAGAACATGCATGATGCTTGAAATTGGGTTTCTAGTCATCTAGCAGTCTCAAATTGTATAAAATTTGGCTTTAGAGAGTTTTTCCCTATACCATAATTCAACACAAACCCAAGAGAGTTGTAGGAAATAAAGCAAGAAAAGCTATAACACGCTAAATTGCAAAACTCCAGAGATTGAATGGGATAAGACGAATGTAATGGCCAATAAAGATAAGCAAGAAAATTAAAGGACTTGAAACAAGATAACACTCAAATTGGAAGCCTAGGAATGACACTAGAATTGATTAAAAACAACAAGTAAAAACACAATAGAATGAAAGGAAACTTGTTCTAATCACAATATCCAAACTAAAACAAGTGAATGAGCTCACATTTGCTAAGGCCGAAATTTATGATTGATTAAAACAAGCTACTATTTGAGCAAATTCAAATGATCAACCACAATTTGATGCAAAATCTAAGAGCTATATACTTCACTCAACCAATTTCTGAACTTAAAATATCAATTTTAGCTCTCAATAAATTGCGATTAATCAGATACAAAAGGAAACAACAACATATTTAAAACAAAAATAGCAATTAAAAACATAAAATAAATCTACATTATTGGCCTAAATACAAGCCCATCATATCTTAATATCTTCCTTGGCCCAAGTAAATAAAAGTTGAAGCCCATGTGTCTCAACATGCTCCCACTCTTCTTGCATTCTTCTCAACATGCTTCTAGTAATTGGGTCTCTAGTTGGGCTTATGTCATAAGATTGGAGAATGCGCAAGAATGGACTGGTGCTCGAATGAAGGCTTAGCTAGGGCTCTAGATGAAAAAAGAGGAGGGAAATTTTAATCTGATGCCAATCCTTTTCAATTTACTTCTTACTTCTTTCTTAAACCCAATGTCAGCATAGAGTCATAGAGAGAACGACATTACACTTGGTTTTCACTTTAAAATATCAATTTACTTTATCTGACATGTTTCAATCGAAATTTATTTAATTTTCTTTACTCAATTTGCGTCGTCGTGGACGACGCTAAGAATGTTGTAGAGCTTAATTAATAATATAAATTAGAAATGTAAATTAGTGACTATCTTTGAAATTTTTTTCCTTTTTTGTCTTGTATAGCATCATCTTAGCCGACGTATGGTCGATGCTATTAGCGTCATACATATGGCCAACACATTTTGTTGGAAGCTAAAAGGAAACATTCTTGTAGTGGGTTATATGGTGGGAGTAACATGAGGTTCTAGTCTAGGATTTTTCCTTGACCTAAGACGCGAAGGGGATTAACCTTGTGAGTAGTGGGGTGAAACCCATTGGCAATGACTCTGCAGAGTAGTTGAGGCCACCACAAGTGCATGTTTATGGTGAACCTAATATCAATGCATGTATCAAGATAATTGAGTTTAGAAGAGACTTTGATTATATGGTTTATATTTATATGATTATGTTGAAGTGCATTGTATTTTGATAGGACGTATTTTATAAATATATGATTTTCTTTTTGGAAATTAGCTTACCCTCTTGTGTTTGTTTATCTTATCTGTGGTTGTCTCTCTCTTTTGCAATGATTGTCTTATTAGTGTGAACAAATGAAGATGCAGGTATAAAGGTGCCTTTGGAGGATGAGAAGCCATTGGTTCGAGTTGTGGGATGTTTTGGAAGCAATAGTGGTTAGTTTTGGTATAAGGCTTTTGTTGGTTTAATGTGGTTATATAAATGTCATATTTTTATAGTCCTATCTCTTGGAGGCTTGTATTAATATATTTTATACTCTAGATAATTGGTTTTGAATATTATTACGAAATATCTTATTTTATTAGTTTTATGTTACTAAAATGGGATGCGATATCGTATGTGTATTACTGCATGTAAATGATTATACGAAATGAGTTGTTATATATATATATATATATATATATATATATATATATATATATATGATGGATTATATGTACATTATTGTATGCTATATAAATACTTGGAATGATATTGTGTCCTATTATTTTTTATACTACAAAGTACATGAACTAATTAAGGAAAATATATATTTTTTATTTTATACATAATTTAAATTGATATCAAGTGATAAAAAAATGAATGAGGTTTATGCACTTTGGTAGAGTATGTGCAATGAACCATCCTAACACAAGAGAGTTGAGGTGGATTCTAATATTCTTTGAGATGGATTATGTGTTATTTTATTATCAGACGTATAAAATGAATTTTTTTAAAGACATTGAATATAACAAATTTCCTTAATGTCATTGGAGATGCAACTGAAGATTTATGTAGTATTGTAATGTAAATCATGTATAGTTGAATTTCTTTAAATTGAGAATATATAATTAGGACTATTACTGATGTAAAAATATATCATAATTATATATATATATATATATATATATATATATATATATATATATGATGAATCCTAGCTTCAAGAATGACAAATGGAATATTGTAGAATTGGATGTAGCAAAAGCACTTTGAAGTGATTTGGTTTAGTGGAAGGGGGTTGTATGGTGTAAGAAGGGTGCTCTTTATAAAGGTTAGGCCAATTCTATAGGAAGGAGACTCGAGGAAGTCCTAAGGGAATATCTTGCCTAGATGACTCACAAAGAAGAGAGTTATGGAGTGATCTCAATAGAGTTTTCTTACTATCTTCATGAATGAATTACAATGAGGTGGATACCTCAATTTATAGGGATGAAGGTCTCCAAATTCAAGATGAAAAGGGGAGACAAAATTCAAATGAATTCCCCCATGTGCTCCTAAAGAGGTGCTGCACATTGTTGATCAAGTGCAGAGTGGCACTAACACTTCCATGCTTTGCAAAATATGAAAATATGTTCAATGTGAGTTCTCCTAACTTAGGTGACCAGCCTAGAATTTTGATTGGGCTAATTGAAGCCCAATTGAAACCTTAGGTGATCTCATGATCCAAACCTAAAGACAAGAAACCTATAAAGTTTAGTCTAAATAAAAGGTCCAAATGAAATCCTACTCTATTCGGCCAAAATACAAGGCCTAATAAAATCTAATATACTTGGCCCAAATACAAGGCCCAAAGATATCTAATCTTTACATTTTACTAATCATTATAGTTGGACCTTTTCAAAGATGATTTTGGGCCCAATAAGGTTGTTGAACGCACAATTATAAGCTATTGATTTAAACTCTACATCTTGTGTCTCTCTTATTTGATAGATGATATAATTGTGTGAAAGTCATCAAA
>Ga0214543_1008024_pt1 | contig 17606 bp, 20 predicted proteins | sample CNSS2metaG_FD_160094 | JGI IMG/M metagenome (GOLD analysis project Ga0214543, IMG submission 160094) | Root nodule microbial communities from cowpea collected in UCLA plant growth center, Los Angeles, California, USA - CNSS2 | ecosystem: Host-associated > Plants > Roots > Nodule | place: USA... | reverse complement strand
TCCACCATAATGGAAGTTTTGTATGTCATGATAATGGGAAACTTAAGAGGAAACTACAGATTGGTTTTGTGACCCAAACAGGTGGAGTTATTTTGAGATTGTAGGTGGATTGAAAGAGTTAGGACACATCAATATTAAGGAGTTATGATGGTAAAGGTAGAAAAGAGAATGAAGATGTTAGTGAAGAAGAGGAGGAAGACGATATATATGTTGAAGATGTACTTCTGGAGGAAGATACTGAATCTGAAACTTGTAGTGATTAGGGACTAATTGATGTTAGCATTGAATGTTAAGTTCACAGTGATATGGAAGATGAGTGAGTTGGTGATATTGAATGTGAAGTTGAAAATGTTTCACAGCAGGATGGTGGGAGTGCAAAGGCAAAAGATAGAAGAAAACCACAACGGTCCTCTAGGGGAAATGTGAAACATCAGTAGAGTGATTCAGATAGTGTTGAAGACAATCTTGTTTCTAATAATGAATGGCATTCTGATGAGTTGATTAGTGCATCAGATCGTGAGGAGGATACCTTTGATAAAGAAAGTTACGGTAGGTTTCCTACGTTTTGTATGCAAAAAAAATGTATGATTTCAAATGGGAAGTAGGAACTTATTTTACTGAGAAGAAGGAGTTCACAAATGTCATGTACACTTATTCACTTCAAAATGGAAAAATTTGAAATTTGTTAAGAATGATAAGAAGAGAGTTTCAATTAAATATGTGGGTGCATGTGGAAAATGAACATGGTATGCTTATTATGCATACATGTTTGCCATAAACACATGGCAACTAAGAAAAATTATTGATTTTCATACCTGTAGCAGAGATTTCAACTTAAAATAATTTAGAATGGTTAAGTAGCACAGGGAGAAAACTGTTAGAGAAAATCCACATATGAAAGTTACTAATATGCGTGAGAAAGTGAGCAGAAAATGGAATATAGGAATGTTTAGGAATATGGCATATAGGGCTAAAGCAATGGCAACAAAAAGTGTGGAGGGTTTATATAAAGAACAATTCAAGAGAATCTATGACTATGCACATGAGCTCTTGAGAACCAATCCAAGGTCAACAGTGAAGATCAAAGTTAAGGAAGTAAATGGTGAATTAATTTTCAGGATATTCTATTCATGTTTGAAGGCCTACAGGGATAATTTCACAAGCTATAGGCCTTTCATTGGGTTAGATGGGTGCTTCCTGAAAGGTAAATGTGGAGGGGAGTTATTAACAACAATTGGAAGAGACGGCAATGAACAAATATTACCTATAGCATATGTTGTTGTAGAGGTCGAGAATAAGGACTCTTGGTCATTGTTTTTGGAGCTACTCATTGAAGATATAGCTGGGGAAACAGTGGCTGCAGCATGCACCTTTATTTCAGACCAACAGAAGGTGAATTTCACGTATAAATTTCATTTTATTTATCTTATATTTTAGTTAATTTTTTTCATGATCTGATTTTTAATGCTTTTAATTTTGACATGTAAAGGTCTATTACTTTCAATACAAATGCTTTTACCAGGATTGCACTAGCGCTTTTGTGTCAGGCACTTATACTCCAACTTCAGAAAGAAATTCCTAGGGAAAAAACTGCATCAACTCATGTGGAAGGCTACAAGAGCCACATATCCACAAGCTTGGGAGGCCTACATGAGGAACATTAGGGAGGGCAATCTCAATGCTTTCAAACATTTGATTGCAATTCCACCAAGGCACGTCATCCTCCATATACTTTGCATTTTTTGTTTCCTGAATTGATTTTGAAAATTTAGTGTAATCAACATTGATAACTTCATATAAAGTTCACTATATCAGGTTTTGGTCAAGGTCAAGGTTCACTTCAAGAGCAATTTGTGACAAATTAGTGAACAATATGTGTGAGGGATTCAATAGTGCAATAGTTCATACCAGAAGTAAGCCCACCATTAGCATGTTGGAGGATATTAGGGTTTACATAATGAAAAGATGGGCATACAACAGAACAAAGCTCAAATCACGTCAAGGCTCAATCTTCCCAAAAGTTCAAAACAGGCTTGATAAAGAATTATGGTTAACAAGATATTGGATACCAAGGTCCATTTTAATATTTGGTCCACATTGTGCTTTAAGTTATTTATTTTGGTGTTTTAATGACTTCAAATAGTCCCAATTTGGTCCTTACCTGTACATAACATTTTTTTATTCCAAATCAGGTGCTCAGCGGAAAAGTTATTCAAAGTTAGGCACGTTTCTCAACTTGGGGAGCAGTTTGCTGTGAACATTGACAAAAGGGATTGCACATGCAGAAAGTGGGCCATTAGTGGCATGCCCTGTTCTCATGCCTTTATTACAATGAAATTTATCAACTTAAATGGAGAGGACTTCATGTCTGACTGGTTTAGAAATACCATATATGAAGAAACTTACAATTCTATCGATTACCCAATCAACGGTCAAAGAGCATGAGAAAGAACTCCATATCAAGATGTATTTCCCCCACAAAAAAGAGTGATGCCAGGAAAGCCTAAAAAGAAGAGGAAACTAGAGGCTTGGGAGATAAAGAAGGATGACACTCAGTTAAGAAAGGGAGGTTATAGTGCAAAATTTCCTTTTTACCTCGTCTTACACTACAAAAAAACATGTAAATACCGACGTTTATTTTTGTAATTTACGTCACTTTTAACTGTCGTTATTTACTTGAGTGACGGTTTCCTGAAATGTCGTAATTCTTGCCGTCACAAAGTATAATACGACGGTTATAGATGAACCACCGCAACAACCGTCATTTTATACAACGTATAAAATGGCGGTTTAAAGAGGCAAAAAACGTCAATTAAAGCTGACATAATATTTTTACTAGATGACAAATATAATATGAAAAACGACGCTTTAAACTGACACTATTATCATTATATTATGACATTTTTAAATGTCACCAGTTTAATTAATTACAATTTATTCTGAGATTAATTACGTCATTATCAAATAGATCAAATGACATAATTTTAATATTTAATTATTTATTCTTTTTTAATATTTCTTATACTTTCATAATTCGATAAAATTATTTTTTCATGATAATTTAAAATATATAAAAAATTATAGCACTATCAAATAGAAATTGATAAACTAAATTGATTCATTGTTAATATAACATAACTACATCAAAGTACCAATTCAAGCATTTGGAAAAAAAAAGACAACATTAAGAGTACCAAAATATTCAAGCATCTAAGAAAAAAAGACAACATTAAAAGTCCTAAGTCTAAGGTGTTTTGCTTCCACCACTTGATCCTAGTATTTCATGCGGAGATGACACACAACTTTCAATATCTGGTGCCTGCAATGAAGAAATAATATAGTATATATGAGTAAGGGTAAAGAGTAGATTACTCCTACAATACCAAAAACAAGCTTCAAGACATAAACTTCAAGAAAGTCCAATGTATGAGATTCCCACCTTGTTAGGATTGAGGAGTGGTGAGAGTAGATATACATAGTTTTACTCTACCAAGCATAGCGGTTGTTTCCAGAAGTTGAAACAGTAAGAAAAAAGCCCCACCCATTGTACCAAGGGTCACACTCAACTATAATATGCAATACAGTAAAATTACCAATTCACCATATTGAAACTAAATTACCTTTTCAAGTTTCCCTTGACTAACAAGCCTCATCAACCTTGTACTTAATGCCCTTCTAAAATTTTGAGGAACTTGATGTTTTTGCTGCAGTATCATGTGTAGTGATTGTTACAACTAAAATTCTCAAATAAAAATTGTAATGCTTAAAAATAATATAGGCAATAAACAAACCATATTAAAGTAATTTTCAAATTCTCCTCTCCGCCACAGAAAAGGAGCAGGGCCTAAACATACTACTTTTAAAAGATCATAACAAAACCATTATCAGGGTCTTGGAGTTCAAGAATTGATCTTAAATAGTGAAGATCACAAAGGGATAATTTAAAACAATGCAAACAAATCGGTTGTTACCACCCAAAATATTTATACTTTGACAGAAAAAAAATGTTGATTACTTCTCCAATAAGACTGCTCTGGTAAGTCAGAAACCTTAGAAAACAACTGGAACTAAAATCTCAAGATCTACAAAGCATGATAACGATAACAGGCATATGGAAAGTGACATGCATTCCCATTCTAGGTTTTCAAATGTAAAACCCTTATCATATATAATCTCAAAAATAAGTATTCTTCTAACCACTTTACGAATTATATATAGAGTAATATCATTGACAAATATTATCGAAACATTGGTAACAAAGATCTTCATCTGACCTCGATGAAACTAACAATGGCATTTAGATCAGATCCATTATTATCTTTTAGTGCTGATAAAGCTTCAAAAACCATTGCATTATACCTGATAAAAGAACAAAAGTATCGACAGACAGCTCCTCAGATTATGATCTTAATTGGCAGAATAAATAGCCACTCATTTTTCATATTCATAACAAAAGAATTCGAATTTGTAATTGGGGGGTCAATGAATGTGAACAACAATGATTGCAAGACTGCTAATACAACATCAAACACCTGCTAACCGGCGCAAATTAATAAAGAGCACAATACATACATAGTGTTACTTTCATACCTCGGGGGTTTTTTGACATCTTGGTCATTCAGAGAAGAATCAAGGGCAGCAACCTCGACCTGTGCGTTTAGAGGAGTAGGAGGGGCGTTTTGAGGAGCGGTGGTGGTGGTGGAGGAGGTGGCAGAAGTAGGAGGTGGAGGAGGAGGAAGAGCCTTGAGCTTGGGAACCCTAGGTTTGTCTTTGGAGCCTTGAGAACCGTTATTGACGCTCAAATTCCGCCATTTGTCCTGAAAGAGGGGGAGTTTTAAGAACCCTAACCCAATTGTAATAGGATTGAAGAAAAGAAAAAAAGTGTTGGTTGTTAAAGGATTTACCTTGAGGTCGATGTTGGAACGAGAAGTGAGAAAAGGGGCGAATTGGGGATCTTTGAGAATGTTCTTCCACTTTCCGGGACTGTGCTTTTCAACTCCGGCGATGAGCGCGTCTTCTTCGTCTTGCGTCCAATCGAGCAAATGAGAACGGCGACAATCGTGGACTGAGGCGCAAATGGAGGTGCAAATGGAGGCGAAGGAAGGAGAAAGGAGAAAGAGGTGAAACGAAAGAGGGGAAACGAAGAGGAGAAAGGAGAAAGGAGAAACGGAGAGCGAACGAAGACGTGAGGGAACGTTCTGAGAGAGTGAAGTGATTTAGGGTGAAATGAAGGATAAAGGAGAAAGAAGAAAGAGGCGAACGGGGAGAGATTGAACGCAGAAAGAAGAAAGTGGCGAACGGGTAGAGAGTGAACGCAGAGAATGAAGTGAGAGTGCTGGGTTTCAGTCATTTGGGTCTGTGATTTTGGAAACTTAAAATTTTGTTGAAAAGTTAAAAAAATATTAAATTGTTGAGTGGGAAAATGAAATAGAAAAGAGAGGGAATAAAGTTTTACAAAAAAAAAGTAAGTATCGAGACAAAAATGGGACAGGAAATAATTTCATAAAATTATAAAAATAATATTTTATATAAAGTGGTATTTCAAAATGACACAATTTTAAATATAATATGATAATGTAAAAGATGGTGGTTAGAAACGTCATATTATACATGTACATTATGGCTGTTATCAAACTAACGTATTATACTGCAAAAAGCGACAGTTTTAATTAACTGTCGTATTAAAAACATCGTTATATACATGATTTTTTGTAGTGTTATATGCCTCTGTTGGCCAGGGCCGGAAGCATATAATAGCGCGGTGGGATTTTTGCAATTTTAGACAAGTTTAAGGCCTCGGTTCAACTAACACCCGAAGCCAAAGAGTGCTATAGGCTTTGGTTCACCCAAAACCGGTGCCAAAGGCAATTATATGCCTCGATTCAAGAAGACCCGAAGCCAAAAAGGGACTGCATTTTTGAAAAATTGCACTAGCCATTAGGGGTGTATGGCCTCGGTTGTTAAAGGAACCCAAGCCATAGGGTTTATTTAGGGTTTTAATTTTGCGAACCCCCTTCTTCTTCCCCGCGCCTCTACAACTCTTTCCTCTCTCTCTCTCTCCGCTGCAACCTCTGCCACCAAAGTCTCCGACCACCTCAGGCCACCTTCGACCCTGCAACCACGCTAAGGCGCACACGAACGTGAACCCTCTCTGTGTTGCACCTCCCATCACCGTCGCGTCACTCTTTCGTGGCACCGTCGCTGCCATCACCCTCCTCCGTCGCTACCACCACGCTCCTCCGGCCATCGTCGCGACGTCACCCTCGCTAGTGTTGCACCTCCATTTCGTGCATGACTTTCTCGTGCACCTCCTTCTCGGTTTTTTCAACAATTGTCGTACCGCGGTTCTTCCCAGGTAAGTTTCTAACTCGTTTTTATTTAATTTTCCTTTTTTTATGTATTAATTTTCAATTTTGATTATTGCAAGTATTGATTTTCATTGGAATTGAAATTGTTTGGATTGTTTTTATATACTATGAGTTAGCCTTAGTTTCCTGTTTGAGATTCAATACGAAAATTATGTATTGTCCCCGAGTTTTCATTCTAAAGAAACCACATTTTTTTTAAATTAGATATAAGGGGATACAATACTAATAATTTAAATGTATTGAATCCTGAATTGTCTTATTGGACAGTTTAAGAAGATTAATCACTTTCTAGTAGTTTATTAATGTCTTTCATGAATATTTGTCAATTGTGTTTGTATTGATCTTCAGGTGCATATTTGATTATGGTTTATAATCACTTTCATTTCGTGTATCTTGAAGGCCAATGCGAAATGCTGGCAAAATTTCGTGAAATTTAAGATATGTATTTTAAAAGTAATATGTACCAATAAAATAAAGAAAGTGAATCTTCTTAAATGGGATAAGGTCACACCTTGATTACGACGTGAGCATTGATTCAAAGATTACTGAAATTGTTCACGCAATTTCAGTACGGATCGAGATTGGATTAATTTACCACGTATCAACGCTGAGTATGAGAATGGAGTAGAAGAATTTATAAAATTTGCGCAACGTTATGAGGGGAGAAGTGATGATGAGGTGAAGTTCATATGTCCTTCTGTCAATTTTTTGAATGAAAGAAAATTGAATGCAACTCAAGTTAGGGAACATCTTATTTGTGATGGTTTCCTTAGAAGTTATACAATATGGAGATGGCACGGCGAATTAATAGACATTCCAACTGTTTCTCGAATTGAACATGTTGTCCATTCCACCATGAAAGAGCGACGGCAAGAGCGATGTGAAGAGCGAGTAGAAGAAGACAATATGGAGGACATGATATAGGATGTTGGCGTAGAAGCTTTTGCACAAGCACATGTGTATGAGATGATGTCTGCTGATGCGAGAACTCCGTTGTATGTCGGTTCAACAAAGTTCACGCTTATGAATTTGAAAGCAACCAATGGTTGGACAGATAAAAGCTTCACAGAATTGTTTGTGCTCTTGAATGAAATGCTTCCCGAGGGAAATACTCTACCCATTCGAAACTATGACCCAAGAAAATTCTTTGTCCAATGGGTATGGAGTATAAAAGGATACACACATGTCCTAATGATTGCATATTATACAGAAAAGAATTTGAAGATTTGAAAAAATGTCCAAAGTGTGAGTCATCACGGTACAAGCAAAAAAGAAATAGTGAAGAGAGTGGTCAAAAAGAGAAGGTAGGATCTGCTTTGAAAGTAGTCTGGTACCTTCCAATCGTGCCCAAACTTAAGCGTTTGTTTGCAAATCCTAAAGATGCTAAAAACCTTAGATGGCATGCAATTGAGAGAAGATGTGATGGACTCCTTCGTCATCCAGCTGATTCAATGCAATGGAAAAATATTGATCAGGAGTTTCCCAAGTTCAGTGAAGAATGTAGAAATATTTGTTTTGACTTAGCTACCGATGGAATGAATCCATTTGGTAATTTAAGTACAAACCACAGTTGTTGGCCTGTTATATTATTCATTTACAACTTATCTCCTGGACTCTGCATGAAGCAAAAATACATGATGTTGTCTATGATGATATCTGGTCCAAAGCAGCCTGGAAATAACATAGATGTATATCTCAATCCTCTAGTTGAAGACTTGAAGTTGTTGTGGGTTGATGGTGTTGAAGTATTTGATGTTATTGCTTCTGAAACTTTCATGATGCATGCAATGTTATTTTGCACCATTAATGACTTTCCAACTTATGGTAATTTGTCAGGGTATAGTGTGAAGGGTCATAAAGCATGTCCTATATGTGAAGAAAACACTACATCTCATCAATTGAAAAACGGAAGGAAGACCGTGTATCTGTGCAAGACCCGTGGAATTTAATTAATTAAATAATTAATTAATTAATAAATGCGGGTGGGAAAATCATTTATGACATTAAATTATGATTGGTATGACATGGAAAAGTACTAGCTCAAATGGCTGAGAGTACTTTGATTGTGTGAGAGGACTTGGATTTAAGTCCTATGTATGCTAAATTTGTGTTATTGATTGTTATTATTTTAAATATAGGTTAATCATGCGGTGGATAAATATGATACTTGAATTATGTTTGTTTGCATGAAATATGAATTGGCATGATGGTTTGGTATAGACTTGGCATTGCATGGTTAGGGGTTCAAATCTTGGTAAACCCAAAGTAAACTTTCTCTTTTTTGCCAAGAATTCTTTTAGCATAAAGGTGGAAGGACATAGAAAACCTAGATGGTTAAGGGGCAGCCGTGGGTAGTTGAAAAACATATTATAAAGGCCAAATAAATGGTAATTAACATTATCATTATGTAATTTTCGTTTTTGAGCAATTAAACTCTACTAAAGTCAAGTTTAAAAGGGTAAGAAATGGTCACAGTGAGGGTTTTGGCAAGCTGAATTAGAGCACGAAAATCACAGAGATTGGTGAGGTTCTGGAGTCAAAGTGAAAGCACATCAAAAGGGGGAACATTGCTGATCATTGGAGTCTCTCAAGCAAACCAATTATAAGCAAAAGGATCCACGTTAGGGGAGTTTGACTCGCTAATATATATGTGCATAAATATATGTATGATTGAATGTTTATTTGGATGTCTCTGTTGGGTTAAAAACTATACAACTTCACGTTTCTGGAAATTTTCCAGAAACTGCCTGGTGGGTCTTCAAAGCCGCCAGGTGGCTCATACCTTTTTGCGCAATTCTGGGTTCTTGGAGAAGGAACCGCCTGGCAGCACATACCTGGCCGCCAGGCGACACATAGAAATTCTTCAGTTTTCTGGGTTTGGATGGAGCGCACGGCGGTAGCAAGTGAACAGCTAGGTGGCGCGAGCAGGTTATGGCTCGAATCAATGTTTTTGGGGTCTGGGCTGTTTCTGATCGGTGGGAAAGCTACTCGTATTTATTAACGAATGATTTTGATATCGTATGATGTACATTTTTAAGCATTAGTAGGTATAAGTGAATGAAACAGTGGTTAAATGCCAAGGGTCAGAACGTGGGGTACAATTGAGGTGTAATTGTTGTGATCCTTACTGGGTACAGTAGTATTGAATTGGAGGGCTGTATTGTTGGATTTATTGTGCCAAGATGGGAGAGATTGGATCGAGAGAGGTGAGAAAGAGTGAAAGGGAATGTTGGCAGGGGTGATAGAAACCATGTTTTTTCCAGGTCTTATACACCGCCTGGCTGAAGACAGGTTACCGCCAGGCGACAACGTTGCACCAATGGTGTTCTGGGGTTTGGTTGGATTGGTTTGGGCTGGGTGTGTGATAGTTCGTGCTGATTGTGTAATAGTTCGTGGGCGTGAAGAAATTGGGGAATGAGATAAATTGGACACTTAAGAGAGTGGAGACTTAAGTATGGTTAATGAGATAAGGTTTGAACTATAGTGTAGATAGGGAAAAGAAATCTGTCAGATAAGGTTTATGACTGAAATACGCATGCAGTGGTGTTGGGTACACTTTGATCAGGTTAAGTATCAAAATAGGGTCACATGCTTGTGAGAGCTTAATGGATGAATTACTCATAATATGGTCAGGTTATGATATATAATGTATATGAGTTGTATTTGGCTGTTTGGTGAATTGCTAATTAATCTTAATTAGAGTAACTCACTGGTAAGATAGGATAAAAGGGCTCATATTCGTATAAACCAATCTTAGTGTTCTAATATTCATTGAAAACGTGTACTATGGGAAGTACAAATGCATGTATTGAGACTTAACAGTGGAGTGGAGTGTAGAGAAATCAGTACCTGACGAGCTTCTGGTATGGCGCCTGGCGGCGGGATTCAACCCGCCAGGTGATAGCAACAAAATAGGGAATCTGCATGGCGGGAGGCGCCTGGCGATGAGATGTATTCCGCCAAGCGGTAGCGAGAATATCAGTGGGGTCTAGAGCGTTGGCACCTGGCGGTAGGGGCTAACCTGCCAGGCGGTGGCTACTATGTTTGGGTGTTTTGAGGGGCTTGGCGCCTGGCGGTACACGTCCCCTGCCAGGCGGTCTGGAAGCTGATAGCGCCTAGCGATGCGTGTCCCCCGCTAGGCGATTTGGTTGTTGTAAGTCCTAGTTGTTGGACTTTTTAGACGAGATCTACAAGGCTTCTAGTAATACTTTAAAGGTGGGATTGCTGGTGTTCCTTGAGTTGTGTCTCGGAATAACATCTCTTGAGTTGTGGCTTGGGATGGCGGATGAACACAAGGAACCCTTGAGTTGTGGCTCGGGTTGGCAAGTGTTGCCGGTGTGAGTGTGCTGGTTGTGGCCAGTACGGATGGGTCCAGATAGATTGCCCTCCTCAATTGTTGGCTGACGAGTTTGGTAGTCTTGGGATGATGTAGACTATGTTCGTTTATGGGAAATTTCTCGGATTTATGTTAACCTAGTGCGGTATAGAAGCCAATCCCAAAAAGTGCAAGGCAATTATTGAAATGTGCAGTCCCACTACCATCAAAGAGGTCCAATGCCTCACAGGCCGCCTTACAGCCATTTCCCGCTTCCTACCCAAACTGGCTGAAGAAACCCAACCCATAGATTGCCCTCCTCAGTTGTTGGTTGACGAGTTTGGTAGTCTTGGGATGATGTAGACTATGTTCGTATATGGGAAATTTCTCGGATTTATGTTAACCTAGTGTGGTATAGAAGCCAATCCCAAAAGGTGCAAGGCAATTATTGAAATGTGCAGTCCCACTACCATCAAAGAGGTCCAACGCCTTATAGGCCGCCTTACAGCCATTTCCCGCTTCCTACCCAAACTGGCTGAACAAACCCAACCCATAGTCCAACTCCTCAAGAAATCCGCCCGGTTCACGTGGACAGACGACTGTGAACAAATATTTCAGAAATTAAAAACCACTCTCACCTCACCACCTATCCTCCACAAGCCGGACACTCACCAACCCCTGCTAGTGTACATCACTACCACCAACCACACTGTCAGCGCCACGCTTGTCCAAGACATAGAGGGCACGCAGCATCCTGTCTACTTCGTTAGCAGGACACTACAAGATCCTGAAACCAGGTATCAAATGGTGGAGAAGTTAGCCCTATCCCTGGTCCACGCCGCTCGCCGCCTACGCCCATACTTCCAAAACCACAGCATCACCGTCAAAACCGACTACCCAATCCAAAAAATATTGCAGAAACCAGACCTAGCAGGACGGATGTCATCCTGGGCCGTCGAGTTGTCGAAATTCAACATTCATTACGAACCCCATGGCCCCATCTAAGCCCAGTGCCTCCTAGATTTTGTTAACGACCTCCAGCAAACACCTATAGAGGACCAGTGGACACTTCATGTAGATGGTTCCTCAAATCTGAAAGGTGTTGGTGCTGGCATCGTGTTAGAAGGGCCTAACGATATCCTCATTGAGAAATCCCTCCATTTTGCCTTCAAAACATCCAACAACCAAGCCGAATACGAAGCCATCCTCGCCGGCCTTTTCCTTGCCCGCGAAGTTGGTGTCAAAACGTTAACGTGCAAAACCGACTCTAAGCTTACTATAGGACACCTCAATGACGAATTCTAGATTAGAGACCCCATCTTTCTACAATATTACCATCTGGTCCGCGTAGTCATTCAATCCGCCTTTGAACGAGTCCGCATCGAACACATCCCAGGATCGACAACATCAGAGCCGACATACTCTCCAAATTAGCCAACACCAAATTAAAAAGCTGCCACCGATCCCTATTACAGTAGACATTATCTACACCCTCCATCACAAATACATGTCAAAACCTAACATACTCTGCAACCGACAATACCACCCCTCCACAAACCCACAATTGGACCACCCCCAATATCCAATACCTCCAAACCGGCAACCCACCCCAAGATGCTGAAAAAATTTGGCTGGCTAAGGCCGCCAGGTATATCATGATAAGCGATGACCTCTACAAACGCGGATACGGCCAACCGCTTCTTAAATGTGTCACTGCAGATCAAGCGCAATATATCATTAAGGAGTTACACGAAGGCATTTGCTGCTACCATTCCGACACACGCACTATGGCCACTAGAATCCTTCGAGCCGGCTGCTTCTGGCCGACTATAGAAGCAGACTGCCAGGACTACGTCAGAAAGTGCAAACCATGCCAAAAACATGGCAACCTTATCCACCAGAAACAAGAACAACTCCATTCCATACTATCCCAATGGCCCTTTGCTAAATGGGGAATGGATATCCTTGGCCCCTTCTCCCCCGGCAAGGGGCAAGTGAAATTCCTAATTGTAGCCGTTGACTATTTCACCAAATGGATAGAAGTCAAGCCGCTGACCACTATCACGGCCCAGCAAGTTCAGCAGTTCGTTTGGAAAGATATTATATGTAGATATGGTGTTCCGCATACTATCATCACCGATAATGGCCGACAATTTATAGTAAGGAGCTAGCCAAGTTCTACATTGGTCTGGGCATCAAACACATCACAAGTTCCGTAGAGCACCCACAAACAAATGGACAAGCAGAGGCGGCCAACAAAGTTATCCTAGTGGAATTGCGCAAGAGATTAGATAATGCGAAAGGCCGATGGCCCGAGGAGCTGGTAGAAGTGCTATGGGCTTACAAGTGCACCCCTCAATCATCAACAAATGAGTCCCCATTCAGCCTAGTTTACGGTACAGACGCCATGATACCGGTAGAAATTGGCGAACCATCCCTACACCGAGAACTGTACGACCCAACCCGCAACCACCAAAACATGGCCACTCATCTCAACCTCCTACCCGAACTTAGAGAAAAAGCCCAGATACGCAACTTAGCCGCCAAATGAAGAGCTGCCAGAAAGTATAACGCAAACCTATATCCACGATCGTTCGTAAGCGGAGACTTAGTATGGAGAATGGCCAGCAGTGCAAGAAAGAAGGATGGCAAGTTCTCCGCCAACTAGGATGGCCCATACCGCATACGTGAAGACATAAGAGGAGGAGCTTATCGCCTGGAACATTTATCTGGGGAAGAGATATCCAACACTTGGAATGTGTCCCACCTCAAATTCTACTTTAGTTAAATGTGTACTGTATTGAACCGAATACTTGTAACCCTGGGTGTACTCTTTTTCCTCACCTGTTTTTTTTTTCCCTAAGGAGAGTTTTGGCCAGGGAGGTGTTAACGAGGCACCCCAGATTCAATGAATAAAACAAAGGGTTCTCAACTCTACGAATATTCTCTATTTAACTTTCACATTCGTTTAAGTTCCCCACCCTTACCACAAGTAAGCGGCCTGGGTCGAACACCCTTAATTCGTGGTTTACTCGTTTAAGTTCCCCACCCTTACCACAAGTAAGCGGCTTGGGTCGAACACCCTTAACTTGATGTTAATTCGTTTAAGTTCCCCACCCTTACCACAAGTAAGCGGCCTGGGTCAAACACCCTTAACTTGATGTTAATTCATTTAAGTTCCCCACCCTTACCACAAGTAAGAGGCTTGGGTCGAACACCCTCAACTTAATGTAAATTCAATTAAGTTTCCCACCCTTACCACAAGTAAGCGGCCTGGGTCGAACACCCTTAACTTGATGTTAATTCGTTTAAGTTCCCCACCCTTACCACAAGTAAGCGGCCTAGGTCGAACACCTTTAACTTGATGTTAATTCGTTTAAGTTCCCCACCCTTACCACAAGTAAGCGGCCTGGGTCGAACACCCTTAACTTGATGTTAACTCGTTTAAGTTCCCCACCCTTACCACAAGTAAGCGGCCTAGGTCAAACACCCCTAACTCGTTGTTAATTCGTTTAAGTTCCCCACCCTTACCACAAGTAAGATGCCTGGGTCGAACACCCTTAACATACAATAGCGTACACAAAAATTCCATACATACACTAATATAAAGAGCAATTAAATCACAAGTAACTGGCATTCATAGCAAACATCAAAATAGAGCAATGTACGAGTTATTACAGACTTAGAATCATTAAACCAGATTGGAAATATTAAATTAAAGATTCTAATCTGCCTTCTCCTCGACGTTCTCTGCCACCACCTCGTTACCACCAGCATCGGCGTCGACTGCCTCCTTCCCCCATCCTCTTCTGGGCTAGATTCCGCCTCATCTATAAGCACACCATCGACAACATCTTTATTCACATCAAACCTAACGTCATTAACATCAACATTCTCATAAAAAAATGACGCTTGCCGAACACCCTTCTGAAAGCCATTGATATGTTCTTGCATTATGTAGCTCTTCAAGTCCTCTAGTTCACCCTCCAGCCCATCATGTTTTTCCTTGATATCATCATAGTCGGCCTCGAGCTCTGCAATTCAGCCGTACAGCTTTTCCTCATAATCAAGGCAGCGCACCCTCCAAGTAGCAAGTCTCTTCCTCTCCACTTTCCACACCTTCTTTTCCTTCTTCCAAGCCTCTTTTTCTTCAGCATGCTAGTCCACCTTATCCTGCAACTCTTACACCTTAGTCCGATTTCCTTCCTTCAACTCCCTCTCATATAAAGATCCCACACGTCGACTAAGTAGCAAGGTCTTACTACTAAACTCCACCATAGTCTTCACCAAAGCTTTCGGCTCCATATTATCAATGGAATCCATCAGCGTCTCCAGCACATTAATCTCGATATCCTTTCGAACGGTAGTCTCTGGAAGCTCAATCAACCCAGCTTCCGGCCCCTTCACCCCACTTGCCAAGCCTGCTCCCATCACAACAGCTCGTACTTTCTTCACGTCTTTACGTTTGCCTGGCCTAATCTGCAACTCTGCTTTTCTTTTGGTGCCACCATGCACGTGGACATCTACCAATGATTCTTGCAGATTGGGAACCTCAGTGTTCCCGGCAGCTCTAGCCTTCACGGCCTTTTCTTTGCACAAGGTTTGGAAAAGTGTCAAGTTTTTCTTGCCCAGTTGTGCCATATGCCCTGAAGTACACAAACACATAAATCATCAAAATACTCAAACGTATAACAATGCTCAAAGTTATAAAAAAATATCTTCAATATCTATAATTGGTGAACCGAATTATACACCCTAACTAAGCCCTTAGTGGGCATTTTATCGCTAAATTGCATCAAAGTATCCACCACATCCTTCTCCACCACCGACAGATACTCCCTCGATATCACCTTATATCTCCAAGGGTTGCTGGTCCAGAAGAACAGAAATTTAGTATTACCATCAGCTGTGTAGAAGTGTGACCGACCAGCCGGTTTCACTACAACCTTGAAGAATCCATCTTTAAAATACTTGAATGATTGAGTGAAAGCGTATAATTTGTTGAGACCAGGCCGGCTGATTAACGACAACCATGTTATCGGACTCTTCGGCCTCGTAACGAAAAAATATAGGAATGCTCGAGGAGACGGTTCCAAGTACAGTCCCATGCACAATAATCTGAAAGCTTGTAAGTACACCCAGTTGTTCGGATGAAGCTGAGTAGGGGCGACGTTCAATAATCGCAGCACTCCCATGGTGAATTCATCGAACGGTAGCTGGATGTGCAGCTGCGAGAAATGGCACATGTACATATAAAAGAATTCTTCGGCTGCTCCTTCTTGACCATGGCACACACATTCCACAGCGGTAACCCGCTTTGGAGCAATTAAGTCCCTTCGCACCCCTTCTCGAAAATATGCGTGCAGTTCAACCACGACCTAAATAAACGCGACCACCGGAACAACGATCGCTGTGTTCGCACGTTTGCTGCCACCCATTCGTATTCGGCCTTTGCCGGCCAATTGCTCTCCGCCAACTCCTCGGGCGGATCTTCTCTAACTTCAACCACCCTCTCCATTGGAATTCCCCCTATACTACCCGTCTCTTCCCTATCACTGATATCATCTCGACTACTTCCACTATCCCTAGACCGCTCACTACCCGAATCTGACAACGAAACCCTATCGCTACTACTAGGCATACCTGATTCTTTTAGAAAAGATGATGGAGGAGGAAGTGAAGATATCGGACAGCTCTAAAACGCACGCGAACAAATTTTTTGCAAATGAGACAAAGTGAATGCACTGCCAACGTTATCTTCATTTTTACACACGAATCTCAAACGTCATAACCCTTCCCCGCCAAAAACATAACCCATTTCAATCATCACGAAGTATCAAAATGGCACTGCCAAACCTCCCTAAATCAGCCTTCTGACACCCTTTCACATGCCACAAACCCTTTCACCTACCAAAAGTCCTTTCGCCTGCCAAAACCCCTTCACCTACTCGATACTCCCTCATATCTTTTAGCCTTAACACTGTTCATCATACTTAAAGGTCGGGGGACTGGTGTATCACACCTAGCCGGTCACGACTAGTACATCAGCACATATCATCCTTCACCAACATACTATATCGGCAAAGGCTAGGGGACTGGTGTATCGTACCCGGCCAACTTAACTGTACCATACCTGGCCAACTTAACCATATAAATAACGACCCCCACATATATGCCAGAAACAACCCAAGTACACACCTCGAGCCGGCATAAACCTAAACTCATAACAAAATGGCCAACCTAGGACAGTGCACGGGCAAAGACGACATCAGCCAACTGGAGAAGTAACCGGATCAGACCGTTCTTAAAGACATAGCAAAATGAAAGCCCCCTGACATCCAATAAGCCCACAATGATCGAACTAAGGGCCTGGGCCAAGGTCCAGGCCCACCTACAACCCAAACTAGGGCCCAGCCCATGACATAACCGAACATAATTAATACTCTATAAATATGTGTGGACCCCAATAATTAAAGGTACGCATTCATTACTCCATTAATCACCTGATTTGAACTTTTGAGAGCTTTGACTCACTTGAGCTTCGGAGTCCCTTCTGCAGGTAACCCCTCCTGGGTCCAAGACGACATGTATCAACCGGGAAGAGGCCAATTGAGGAGATAGCGGACTACGTGGGTAAGGTGATGCTTGTGCCTAACTTATCTTGTTTGTTCTCAATAGGAACATCGCTCTTCATGGAAAAAAAATATATTGATCCTAATGAAGAGAATATGAGTGATGTTAATATTGTTGTCACCTACCCATTTAGAAGAACGATAAATGTTGATGAAATCCATCTAGTTTATGATGTACATGCAATTCGAGAAGATCACGATGAAGGAATATACATATGACCAATCAATAACTTTATGTATGAATTTCATGTTCTTGTTAAAATTTAGGTGTTTTGTTAAATAATGTTTTAT
>Ga0214543_1008023_pt1 | contig 17606 bp, 10 predicted proteins | sample CNSS2metaG_FD_160094 | JGI IMG/M metagenome (GOLD analysis project Ga0214543, IMG submission 160094) | Root nodule microbial communities from cowpea collected in UCLA plant growth center, Los Angeles, California, USA - CNSS2 | ecosystem: Host-associated > Plants > Roots > Nodule | place: USA... | reverse complement strand
TATATATATATATATATATATATATATATATATATATATATATATATAAAAGATAGTAATTTTATACTTAAAAGATAAAAAACGCTAAAGAAAAAACATTCCAAAACTTTCAATATTAGTTTTCCTTTGTCTTTCTAATTTTTGTCGGTGATTTTTTATTAAAAGTTTATTATTTAATTTAATGTTTTTAAGTATTTGTATTAGAATATTAAACTAGTTCTATCTCCATTTCTTTTATGAATTTTGAAAATGAAGAAAAAAGAAACTGAGATAGCACATATATATATATATATAATATATATAATATATATATAATATATATAATATATATATATAATATATATATAATATATATAATATATATATATATATATATATATATATATATATATATATATATGTATATATATATATATATATATATGGGCGACTCAACGGATTTGGAAAGTCTAAAGCAAACTTAAAAAATGAAGTCTTTTATTTAAAATTTAATTTTTGAACTTTTTTTGATGCAAAATATAACTTCCCATTTAATCAATAATCCAAATTAAGGAAATGTCACACGAATAACATAATAGTGCGGTCTTGCAGTATAAACACTACTCCTTACAATATTCAAGGCACACAACGATGCCAAAGCAAAACAAGATACAAAGTTCAACAGTAAAATAATTGAAAATTTAAAGGACAAGCCAATACATGGGCCATAGCCCTATAATAAAGCCCAACACAGTAGCATCCAACCTAGGTGTGCTACACAGCGGAACCATCACCTCCCTGTTGACCACGGGTGTTCCTCACATCTGCTCACATCAATAAATTGATGATCATCGCAAAAGAGAAAACCACACATACAATACATACAACAAACAACAGAAGAGTAAGCTAGAGCCGATAAATAGTTTTATCATGCAATCATATACACTTTCACAGTCAATTATACATACATCACCCAAGCATGTTATGACCTTCCAAACAATACACTAAGACTCGACATGACTCATCCAGATACGTATAATTTAGTCGGATTCAGCGGATGCTTGCACTTGTGGTGGATTCCCTGCTCTACTGAGCTGCTAACCCTCGAGCTAAGTGTTACAATGTCTCAACCCCCACACACAAGGTTAGCCCTTAATGAACTTCAGGCCTTCTGCTACTCTCACCACAAGAGTCAGTCCGCTCTATGTGAGACTAACTGACTCCTTAGAGCGTCAGGATGCAACATTACCTTAAATCCTTACTAAATTATAAAGATGAGGCACCACCATGAACTCCCACTAACAGGGGACATGGAATTACGTCCCGACCACTGAAGCACCACCATGAGGTCTCACCTAGAGGCTCATGGAATTACGTCCTGACCACAAACCAATCATATTCAACCAACCAAGTAATATTTATCATACATATAAATCTCATGCCAACCTTTATAATCAATCCTCATTCATATTCCACGTTGAACCCATTCCAACTCATGCTTCCCAATCCATGAATATAGAAGTGAATTTTATACCGACACCATGTCACTTTGATAACCAACCATCCCATTTAAATCACATGCCAAGGTCATACTAAACCTATCATTCATAATCCATGAACCATATCACTCATGCATAATCATTCATCTCATGCTTTTAACATATCAATTCAATTCAAGCAAGTGCCAACTATCCAAGAACAGAGGAGCAACAAAATAGTCAAGCACCCTCGCCCAACTCCTCACTCAGGCCGAAAGGTCTCGCTCAGGCGAGCTCCTTTCGCCTAGGCGAAAGCTCGACTTACAGGAACAGTGACCTTACGCGCATTCTCACTTAGGCGAGACTCTTCTAGCCGGAGCGAGACGTTCGCTCGCTTAAAAAAAGAGTTAGTCGCTTGAGCGATGACTCGCGTAACGTAGCCTGGGCGAGCCTCTGTTAATCTCGCCTAGCCGAGGCAGGCTCGCTTGGGCGAGAAAACCAGTGCTCATCACTGTTCTCTCGTGCAACAGTCACACACGCTCACCCAAGTAGTTCAAACATGCAATCCCAATAGCGCATATTCACACACAGCCCATTCAATCATGAAATAAACGAAATACAGGTAGATTTCATGGAACATATAGAAGGATCTAGCTTCTCTTACCTGGAAAGAGCTAGTACAAGACCAGCGGCGAATTATTATGAGTGTAAGGAGGGGCCTTGGCCCCCCCAAAAATTTTGAATTTTTTTTTACAATAGATATTTTAAATTTTTTTATTATAAATATAAGTTTTGATTTTATTTTGTTATAAATATTAAATCAAATATTTTATTTTTTTTATAAACATAACAATTAATACTAATAAATAATAAAATATAAAATCAAATATAATAAAGAGTAAAGATTAAAAAGATTTATCAAGATATTTCATTATAGATTGTGTTTTTCATAAATTGTTCTCATCTTTTGTGACATCCCATTTTTAATAGATTAAAACTATTAAATATAAAGCATCACAAACATTATAATAATGAGAAGCACTCAGATGAACATAAAACGTAGGAGAGGTAACTGTTACAGTCATCCAGAATTTTTACTGTGAAAACAAAATTGGGCATACCACCATGCCATAACAAAACGTAAAGTAAGTTAACAGTTTGGCAAAAGGGGTTGCCACTAAACAGCTATTACAAAAGGCCCCATGGCCATCAAGACAAGAGAATTTAAGACGCACCACTGCTATCCCCAGATCCACCTCGCGCACCTCTCTCATCTACTCCCACTAGAAGGTGATCATCGCAAAAAGAGAAACATAACAGAACATACACAAAAATGCAAGGGTAAGCTAGTGCAGTTTAAAACTTATCATGGTATAAAAGAATAAGTACTTAAACAGTCTAAATATGCAACACAGAAGGCATAGAGCATCATGGTATAGCAAACAAACAGGACACTATGACTCAATTATCCGGATACATATACTAAGATCGGATTCACTGGACGCTTGCAGTTGTGGTGGCCTCTACTGCTCTGCAGAGCCATTGCCAATGGGTTTCACCCTACCACACACAAGGTTAGCCTTTAAGCGTGTAAGGCCATTATCCTGCCATAGACTAAGGCCTCCTGCTACTCTCACCACTTGGGCCAGTTTGCTCTACATGAGACTCACTAACCCCTTTAGAGTTTTGGGATGTGGTCCTTGCTTGAATCCATATCTTAATATACACACTACACACCACCATAAAGTCTCCCCACGAGACTCATGGAATTACGCCTATCTCACACCAATTTCATGTTTCGTAACTCATAACCACCACTTGTTATCTCAACATAAATTTCTCATGCACATTCTCAACCAACCATACAAATTTCCATATATTACTCATGTTCACATACAGATTTCAATGCATACCACTCATACAGCTCATGCAATCAGACCTAAATCTTGCATGTTCGAGATAATTAGCCACACCCAAGGTAAACACGAATCCAAAAACATAAGACTGCACTATTCTCGCCTGGGCTAGAAGCCCTCGCCTAAGCTACAATGACTGTCTCGCTTAAGCTAGGCCTTCTCGCCTAGGCGAGGCCTGGAACAGTGGCACTCTGCGAGCCCTCGCTTGGGCGAGTCCAGCTCGCTTGGGCGAGTCCAGCTCGCCTGGGCGAGATCGTCGTTCGCCCAAAAATATAAAACCCCTCACCTAAACGAGGAGGCAAACAGAGTACACTGGCTTTCCTCGAGTACTCTCTTGGGCGAGCCATTCTCGCCTGAGCAAGACAACGCGTTGCTCAAAACAAGCTTTGGTCGCCTGAGCGAGATACTAGAGCAGCACCAGGGCGAGCTCTCTGTTATTCTCGCCTGAGCGAGACGAGCTCGTTTAGGCGAGAACACCAGTTCTCCCCCACTATTTTACACATGCAGCACCACAAACAGACAACATCCACCAAATAGTTCATTCACATACAAGCACCTCACTTTTAAACCATCCCATTCACGAAATAATGCACAAATATATGGAAAAGCACTAAAATTTTACAAACAGAAAAGACTAGCTCCCCTTACCTTTTCTAGACACGAGAAAAGAAGTAGCAACCCAAGGAACGCAACCAGGCACAACAGTTCTACGGACTACAATGGTGAGCTGAAACGGAAACCCCAAGACCCAAAACGAGAGTAAGAAATGGAACCTAACCACAACAAAACGCCAACTGGAAGAAGGTGGAAAGAGAAAAAAAAGAAAGGCTATAATAGATCCGGGGTACTTACCAAAGAAGAGCACTAAACCCTAAACCCTAAACGGAGCACAGTCGCTCCAGGATTAGATTTGCGAGTTGGAAACAGTGAGCAAAAGTGGGTTTATTACAGAAACCCTAACAATGACCAGGAAACTAAACCTGAGATGGAAAAACTATGAGTTGGAGAACACTTACGTCAGCAGAAACGAGGTCGAGCTAAACTTGAATCTGATTAAACTTCGAAACCCTAACAGAGCACAGTTCTTGGGAGAGAGGAGTAAGGCGGCTGATTTCTGAAAATGAGAAGAGTTGGTAAGGTTAGGGCAGTTTAGGGTCTGGTTTCCCCTTTTGGGCCAACCCTAGACCCAACTGATTTGGGCATCTCCTTTAAATTAGGGCAGAATAAAGGGTCTTTCTTCCTACACCTCCAAGCATTTCTTTTGCACCTCCAAAATTTCTTTAAATTCCCAAAATACCCTTTGACCATTTAAGGAAACTCACAGACATTACACCCCCAAAAATACTTCCGAATGTCGACTTTCGAAAGTCAAAATATATGACTTCCGGAAGTCAAAATATATCACCGGAAGTTGACTTCTGAAAGTCAAAATATATCACCGGAAGTCGACTTCTGAAAGTTAAAATATATCACCGGAAGTCGACTTCCGAAAGTCAAAATATATCACCGGAAGTCGACTTTCAAAAATCAAAAATCATTACTAGAAGTCGACTTCCAAAAGTCGACTTCCAGAAATCAAAAAACATTACCGGAAGTTGACTTCTGGAGATAAAAATATTAAGTCAATTTTAAATATTTTTAATTCTTTTTAAATTTATATTTTCTAATTTATATTTTATTTTATTTTTTAAAATACGTATTAAAAATTATAAAACATATAAATTTTAAAAAAAATTACTTTAAAAAAAATAAGTAATAAAAATGCTAAATAAAAAATTGAAAAATAAAATTAAAAAATAATTTAAATTAAAATAATAAAACATAAAATTTAGAAAAAATGAAAAAAAATATAAATATATATACTAGAAGTCGATTATATATATATATATATATATATATATATATATATATATATATATTTTTTTTTTTTTGTCTTCCTGAAGTCGACATAATTTTGGGGGTGTGGTGTCTACGGATTTCCTTAAATGGTCAAAGGGTGTTTTGGGAATTTAAAGAAATTTTGGAGGTGTAGAAGAAATTTTGGAGGTGTAGGAAGAAAGACCCTAGAATAAAAATTAGAGAAAATAGTGGGTCTTACACAAAATTATTTATTAAATTGTCATAATTAATTTCATTTAACATTTTTTTCTCAATGGATAATAGGACTAATCCGTTTAATTTTTCTTGAAATATTGTTGATCTTAAATAAGTTTTTATTATTTTTATATTTGAGAAACTCCTTTTGGCTGAAACAATTGACACTAAAATTGTTAACAGTATTCTATAAGTTATATATATATTTAAAAAAAAATATATTTTTTATATATATATATATATATATATATATATATATATATATATATATATATATATATATATATATATATTTAAGAATATTAACTAGTTTATCACTTTCCAAACATATAATTTTCTTAAGATATTTAATTATGAAATTAAATCAAATCCATAAATATCAAACAAATTATTATGTTTTAAAGATTTTTCAAAGTTTAAGCATGTATCTTTCAAAAATGAAATATCTACACTGTAATACACAAGACATTTGTTTTTTTTTTGTCCATAGCTCCTTTTTATTATGCAATAAAGTTTCAATTCTTCTTTTCTTTTAAATTTTTGAATAGACTGATTCAAATTTTGTAGTTGAAATATTTATATATTTTTATATGAAGTAGAAAATCATAATATATAAAACACTACTAAAGATAAATATATAAAACAAATGAATTAAATCAATAAAACTTGGTTCTGGTTGTCAAGAAAATAAATTTGATAGTAGACTTGTAGTATTTTGGAGTTTTAAGTTTCTTTTTCGTTCTTAAGTTTCAACTTTTTTCACAAACTTTCAAAGTTGTTTATTTTAAAATTAATCATTAATAAAAAGAATTAAAAAAATATTGTTCTTCTAAACTCGATAATAAGTCTTTTTTTTTCTTAAACTTAAATTATCTTTCTACAGAAAACTTAACTTTGAATTACGTTCAAATTAATCTATTGTTTATCAAAAGACTAAATCATAATCTAATTAATAGTTTTGTAAAAAAAATCAGTTTTTCCTCGATATATATGATAAAAAAAACTCTCGAAACCGTAAATCTAAAAGTACCGAAAAATAAAACTAGGCAAAAGAAACACATTTCTAATTATAATACAAATCCAAAACAAAATAAAAATGACAACAACACAAATAGAACGAAAAAACATACTAACCAAAAATGAAGATGAAAAAATTGGTACACACGGACAACATGAGATTCAAGAGATTTAAGGGATGTAAAAAAAAAGATATAATCCAAATTGATTATAAGAGAATAAAGATAGTTAATCATTCTCTTTATTGTAAACAAAATTATAATTTACTAAAAAAATGTTTTAACTCATTAATTATCAATTTTACTACCAATAAAAATTAACATACGCTAATAACAATTTAATTTCCAAACATAAACTTATAATTAATTTAATAGAGCAATATTACTAATAAAATATTTTTTGAGAAATTTAATAGAGCAATATTAGTAATAAAGTATGGGTATAAATATGAAAAATTACCGAATTTTAATTGGGTATGAGGATGTAAATATCCACCCTATCCTTGTCCTCATATCCACCATAATACCCGTCTCTATCATATCCTCTTTCTCTTTTAAATTATTAAAATTTAATTAAGTAATCATATATATATATATATATATAAGATAGTAATTTTATAAAACTTTCAATATTAGTTTTTGTCTGTCTTTCTAATTTTTTTCGGTGATTTCTTATTACAAGTTTATTAGATTTTTCTTTTACATTTATTTCATTTAACCGATTGCTTTGCGGATGGGGCTTAATTAAAATTTATTATTATATTGTATTTTATTTTTAAATTGAAAATTAAATTATCTAACTAAAATATGATATTAAAATAAAATTATCTAATTAAAATTTATTAATATATTATAATAATATTATTATTAGACTTAATTAAGTTTCAAGTCTCTTCTAAATATAAATATTTTTGAAAGTCTTTATTACAAAAATTTCATAGTTGTAAAAATATTTATATTTTTCAATTAAATATTTATTATTTTTTTAATTCGGTAATATAGCTATTATCTTGTACCATCATCTTGGACGAAAAAAAATGAAAATTTTAAACATGAAAGCGACATAAATGAAAAGCATGTTTTAAGGAAACACGTAACATTGATTATTGTATAAATAGACTAGTTTTGTCAATTTTCATAAAGGTTTCTCAACTTCAATTTTCCATTGGCTATGAATATAATCAATGTAATAAATATCAACGAGAATCATATTACATTAGTTTTATCAATAATCCATGCAAAAAGTGGATCCAATTTTACGAAAAAGCCATCGCATCCCCTATTACGACAGTTATAAAGAAAATGATGAAAATTTTTGACGTAAAAACAACAATTGAAGATATGTGTTCGGTCTAATGTATTTTCAATATTAGTGATCATAAATACTTTTACACCAAACATTAAGAATCATGACATGAATTAAACCTTAATAAATTACATGATAAATATGATCAAAATAAGACACCAAATGACATCTTAACACATAAAATAGAATAAAAACAGAATATAAAAGAAATGAAATTCAAAAGTTTATACTAATCTGAAGGTTAATGAAATGGTTTATCCAATCGTTAGGTAGAAAACATAGAAATTCTAAGAACATAATGTATTGTTTTGATTTGTATGACTTTTAAAAATATGAGAGATATGAGACATATGAAAGATATATGTGATATGTTATACGGAAGAACATGTTGTATTTTATTGATATATCCTATATATAGAGCAAAATATATTAGAATACTAAGTATAAAATATTTAGAATATCTCACTCCTACTCTAAAATAATAACTAATTTCTAAAACTGAAATATTTTCTAAAAACTAATTTAAATAAAAGAAGATATGAAGTAATATTCTCAACCTTCCTCCTTGCTTAATATTTGTTTATTTAAATGTTATATCTTCATATTTTATTCTGTTAGAAATATTTTAATATAATTTAAAAAATAAATAATTAAAAATAAAATTTCTACTGTTATTGAAGTTTTTATAGACCTTTAATTTATGAGTTAATGCTTTTAATGGCTAACGGTTATATTCTTATTGCAATTTACTTCTTTGTCTCCTTTATCTACCTATAAATACCACCTAGGTGCATGGGAAAAAACACAACAAATAGAGACAACAAACACTAGAGTTTTTAAAAGTGTTATTCTTTATTCTCTATATTATCTTTAAGACAATGGTGTTCATAAAGTTCGGAGATCCTTCGCTGCACTCGATCGATTGTGAATTGATATATTTGTTTAGCCCTGTGCAGTAGGGGCGTTTTCTCTCTAAGGATAACGTTATGCGTGTCTCAACCTAGGATATTTCTATTCTTTTCCTTGTTTATTTTTATTTATTATTATTATTATATTTGTTGATATCTGATTAATATTCATTATTTTATATATTGTCTTAATAATTATTATTATATCATTTTATATTCTTATTATTATTAGTATTATTTGAGTAATCATTTTTCTAACAGATTCTCCATCTTTTGATGCTTGATCTTCTTCTCTTGTTGTGCTTGTAATTTTTTGTTTTTTTCTTTCTTCCATGGCGTCACATCTTTCTTCAATTTGACATTATCCTTTATATTTCTTCTTATATCAGCATCATCTTCTTTTTCTTTGTCAGGTGTGGACTTCATTGTAGTGACATTGGACCTTTTGTGAATATTAGAATGTGAACCTCCGTCTACTTTCTTTACTTGAACATCTACTTTCTTCCAGAGGTATTTATCTTTTGATTTTGATCTTTCTTTCATACTCACTTTATTTGTAGCACATTCCTCCTTCATGAAATCCAACGCAAATCTTTTGTCTTTCGTGTAGACTATGAATACTTATATGTTGTTAGCATTTTTTATCACACAAAACAAACTTTATTTTCAAAGGAGACCTTGTAACCTTTCTCTAACATTTGAGCTACACTTAACAAATTTTGAGTAATCTTAGGAACATATAAGACATCAAAAATTAATTTGATACCTGAATGAATTTTAATTGAAATTGTTCTTGTACCTTTCACAGCAAGTTGTTCTCCATTCCCAATTCTTACCTTGGAAATATTTGATTTATTGAGCTCCTTGAAAAGTTCTCTATGAGTCATGTGGTTTGTGCAACCACTATCTATAATCCAATCTTTTGTAGATTCATTGGTTGTGACACATGATGTTGTAAGAAGTAGTTCCTCCTCTGATTTATCCTCCACAATTTGAACATCTTCTTAAGAATTTGGAGATTTGCATACCTTTCCTACATGTCCCAATTGACCGTATTTGTGACCTTTGACGTCTGGCCTCCACCAACACTAGTTGGGTTGATGACCTTTTTTCTTGCAATGGGGACAAGATGGAAAAACTTGTGTGTTGTTATATTTGCTCCTTCTATTTTTCTTAACTATGAGAGCGTTCTCTTCAGTGTAATTTAAATTACCTTCCTAGGAGTCATAATCTATAATTTTGTTGTGGGTGAGTGGCCATGTAAAGCCAGGCCAGGAACCGTAATCTATTGTGATGGGGAAATTATTGTGTAGATGTTGTGAATGTAGTGACTCCTTGGAAAGGAGTACTCTGTTGATGTGATGTTAGGTAATGTATTGAAAGGGATTTTGTATAGAACCTATCATGACTATGCTAGTATTGGACTCACATAGAGGAGTATATCTAGTTGTTAGAGTTGAAAGAGGTTCCTACAATTTGGAACTTCGCTATGGAAAAGTATTGGACCTCACAGATATGAGAAATTTACCATGGTCATACTTAGGATGGATTGTGGATCCTAATATATGAATCTATAATTATAGCTCTTGAGAGGCGGAAGTGAGTTATGACAAGTGTAGTCTTTGAGTTTGCTCAATACACTAGTCTTCCGAAAGTATAATCAAATGTTTATGCGATGCTTGAGCCATAAGGGTTGTGTTGTGATGACTGAGCCATGAGGGCTAAACCATGAGGATTAAGGCATGAGCGTTGTGTTGTGATGTGATGATTAAGGTATGGGAGTAAAGCCATGAGGGTTGTGTTGTATGATAGATATTTGATTACTGATTGAGTTATTGGATTTTGAATTGGTGATGATATTGTCTTATGTAGTATTTCTAAATTTTCACTAACTTATTCTTTTCTTTTGTGGTGTTGTGCAGCCACCTATGATGATCATATATTATATTGAGCAAAAAATCTACAAGTGAAAATGATACGTATTAGTGAGGCTGCAACTCTTTAAGGTGGTATAGTGAATAATTTGTATGTACATATTCTTATGTTTGTAGTTCCTCCGAGAAATGTGATGTTTATACTATCCTTTTGAAAAAAATTTAAAAACACTTCTTGGAAGATTGTAAATACATTGTACATATGTAAATATTTGCAAGCTCTTTGTTATTTGTTATAAACAATGTGATGATGTAATTAAGTAGTATATTATGTTTTAATTAGAAACGTTATACTTTCTAAAAATTATTTACAATTAAAATAAAATATTTTTTCTTTTGTATCAAATTTTCACCATAACATTAATTCATTTTCAAATTATTCAAACAAACTATAAATTAAATTAAATTAAAGTATACAAAATGTCATATCAAATATAAACCTTAATATATGTTGTAATAACATATTATTTACATGCATGCTTTTCCGTTCGAGCAAAAGTAATGACCATTCAATGGACAAAAAGTTTATGCTATACAATTGAAAGGTAAAATTATAATTTCATAAACTTTCATATCTTTTCTACTCAACAAACTCACATTCCACTTCTTTTTCACCTCTTCAAATTGATGCCAATATATAAATATAAGGGTTAAATATGTTTTTGGTCCCTCAAGTTTGAGCGAAATTTGGGTTTAGTCCCTCATCAAAACTTTTGACCAATTTAGTCCTTCACCTTCCAAACTGCGTGAATTTAGTCCTTTTAACCAAATTTTGTTAAGTTTATCTGACATTTCAAACACATTTCATGATAGTATTTAAATTATTTATACTGTTTGACACATTTTTGCTTCAATGTTAACTTAAATACTATCATGAAATGCGCTCGAAACGTCAGATAAACTTAACAAAATTTGGTTAAAAGGACTAAATTCACGCATTTTGAAAGATGAAGGACTAAATTGGTCAAAAGTTTTGATGAGGGACTAATTCCAAATTTCGCTGAAACTTGAGGAACCAAAAACATATTTAACCCTAAATATAAACATCTTCAATCTACACCTTCCCCTTCTCTACAAATAGTACCTCACTTAATCCAAATACACTATAAAAATATAATTGTTGCAATACATTTTTTAGGCTGAAGTAGGTGTAGAAAAGCAAAGCAACCACAAAACATAATCATTTGAAACATCAACCTAAGATTACATGATCATTCAATTTGTCAAAGGGGAAGACAAGGTCATGGAAATTTGATCCTCATTTTGGCCTTATATACTACCTTCTGTGTGCATGACCATCATATCAAGGCACAATCACACCCCACTACAATCACTTGATGAAGTGAAACTTTTGAATTGCTATAAAAAAACATTGATTTTTTTCACGCAACATAGTACACTTAAATTTATAAACCAAATTCTAACTTGTTTTTTAATTAATTTTTTACATACTCTTCAATTAGTTTCTTCTCAAAGACATAACTCACAATTCGATTTTTGAAATTAAACTGACAAAAATAAAATACTATCTGAATAAATATTTAATACATTATATAATCTATATATACTATTTTGCTGAAAAAAAATCTAAAAAAGAACCCTAGGAAATTGATGGTGATGAGATTTTAGGACCAGCTATTTAGGGTGTCCTTTCGGCAGGAGGTAGTTGCCATAGGTCACGGCCCTTAGGTAGGTACCAACCATACGTGGCGTCTAACAAAACTAGTCGTCACATCATACTATTTGTTTTTAACTCATATTCGGCAATTTTTCTTAATGAAATTTTTATATATTCAATTTTGAGTTTAACAAAATAATAGATTAACTATGTTTTTGTGTTGTTTTTTTTTTCCTATTTGAAACTTAATTCTGTTAAGTTTTTATACCAGAAATTTATGAATGCAGCAAGACATTACTTATCTTTCGACCAAAAAAATATTTAACCAAAAGTAATTTGAATTTATATAACAGTAATTCAGTGGTAACGTGTTTTATTTAGAAAGAGAAAAAAAAAAAGTATTCGTGGACGATCTTTCGCTGTCAATGGCTAACGCCGTTGGTAGCAGTAGCTGCATCCATCAGATTAAGTTGTTTGAGATGCAGAAATTTTCATTGGATTCTGTGGGGAGGGTTTAAAAAAGTGTCAACTCAATATACTAGATTGGTTAATGCTGGCGACCTAACAGTTTTTCTTAGGAAAATGTTTTCTTCACGTCTTAAAGGATCACCGTTCAAAAATGTTTTCTTTAATTTCAACAATCATGTCTGCATCATATTTACATCTACTCCTTTCACACTTGGTTTTTTTTTTTATTATTATATTATCTCTTTTCTCACATTTTTATTTCTTTTATTCTATTTTCTTTCCTTTCTCGAGATGTTAAGTAACAACCTATGCATTGTTACTCATTGTCATGTTCAATTCACTATTAAGGGAACTTTTACATGTTAACATTTTTTGAAGGAAAATATTTAATGTTCACCGTAATCATGGTAGATAGGTGGAGGATGGAAAGATACAAATGGAAAAAAATTAAATCTAAAATATGAGATGAATGATATGATAAAAAAATAATATTTATAAGATTTCCTCATTTAATATTTATAAGATCAAACTAATCAAAATCAAATGAGTAAAATTAGGTACATATCCATGAAAAGTAAAACACGAGGATAAGAAATTTCAGAAAACTAATCTGAAACTAAATTCGAGAGAGGTTGAATGTTTCAGAAAGTCTTCATATAAGAGAAATGTGAAGAAAATTGATGGAGTAGTTATGAGTAAAAGGGATGGAGAAACACTTATATCTTGGAAATCAATTTTTTAACGTTAAGATGAGTATTACAATAATTTGGTCAAAATATGGAAACTATTTTAAATATATTTGTTTAATGATTGAAAGTGTTAAAACTCCTAATCATTGTCAATTATTGTTTAAACACAATTATTGTTTTCCATATATGAAATATACGTAACTGCTTTATTCAATTTATATTTTTTAAGATAAAAAAATAATTTAAAATATATTTTAAAAAATAATCTTCATATTACTTTTTAATTGTACTATTTATAGTAACTTATATTGTTTTTAAAAATTTTCAAATATACGAACACGCATGTTTGTGACGCGTGTTTTCGCTGATAAGAAAAAAAAAAACAGAGAAAATATAAATATGAGAGCCTAGAATCGTTATGTATCCGTAGTTTATGTGACATGTACTTTACAGTATTTGGTAGAAACAAAATACTCTACATCATAAAGAGAGGGAATCAAAGTGCATGGGTTAAGTAAAATGTGAGTTGTTTGCAATGTCAGATATGTGTAGAATTCTTTTCATAAATATAATAGTGTCATATTTATGTAACAGTATGAGTAGAGACGAAGTTAAATGATACTTTAACTTTTTTGTTTCTTTTTCTTTCTTTCGCAATCAAACAGGACTATAATTTTATTATTATTTTTTTTTAATCAAACTATTTATATTTTCACTTTTTTTTTTCTTTTAATTTTGTACTCACCTCCCAATTTTTTCCTCTTTAATTTTTTTTCTTTTAATTTTGTACTGCAAATCACAAAAGGATAATAGTATTTTAATTTATTTTTTGTATCTACTCTTAACTATCATTCCAACACTCTTCAGTTATTTATTTTAATATTTTTAATAGTATAATGCAATGATCAATGATCTAAAACGTATATTAAAATATCATTATCCGTCACAGAATTAGATGATTAGTCTCACATTTTTTTTGAAAGATTAGTGATGAGTAAAATTAGTGAAGGGGGTTGTGGATTCTTATCTTGGTGTCAAAATAATATATTGTAATTAAGTTGCATATTACAACTAAACAAAGATAAACAATAGTGGAGGTGACTTAAAAAAAAAAAAAGGAAACTTCTTTTAATTTTTTGTGTTGAATTATCAACTTCAACTTTTCAAAAAACAAAAAAAATAACATTACTTTTTTTTTAAAAAAAAAAACATCATTAAATACGTCCTTATAAGTAACTTATCTTATCACATTATCTTTACTTTATATTTGAATAAACTATACATAATAAATGTACTTTTCTTAATTAACAACAACAATTACTTTAAAAACAATAAATATAATGCCAGAGTTGAAGAAAATCAAGACTATTCCATCCTTTATAATATATGTTAGAAAGTAAAATACCAATAAGCTTATGTAACCAAGATGAAACATTTTGAGTGAATACGAGTTTTTATGAAAGATATATCAACTAAAAATAGAATTAATTGATAATATATAACTAAAATAAACTTTACTTTAACAATCGATCTTAGTCATAAAATATTTTGAAAAGCAGTCTACAAAGTACTAAACATTTAAACTCCAATGGAATCTCTCATGTGAGGTTGCAAAAGTACTCTTAATGGAGCCACTCTCATACACAGTCCTAAGACTGTGTGATCATTAAAGTGGGAAAGTCTACCATCATTATAATCAGTACTTTGTCGTTGAAAAATACACACCACACATAATAATACTTTTCCACTCTCATAACTTATAAAACTCATCTCATCTACCACATTATCTACTACACTTCTTCCAACACTGCTTAATTGGGTTTATGGACTCAACAGTTTCAACAAAAAACAGCAACAGTTTGGTGCCATCACAAATACCTTCGCCACGATTGCATGCCACAGTGAAACATACCTATTTTACCTTTTCTTTCCCAATATGCTCCATTTTACACACCTGATGAAATTTTTTGTCACAGTAAAAAAAATATACCTTTTGCAATTTCTTTCCTATTATGGACTGTTTCACATCCCATGATAAAAGATGAGACCATGGAATCAATACATATCTTGTGCACTTTGGTAAAATCATGATGGTATTATAGCAGCTTCGAGCACCAACACAAGTTCATGCGCCCCCCCTGCCCTATCTGAGGGCCCCAATCAAGTGGCTAAGTTGTGTAATTCAGAGTAAAAACCAAGTTCCTTTCCAAGATAAAGATGTCCCTTTGTAATCTCAACTTGATCAATCACTTTATGGATGGGGACACAAAACAAACAACAATTATAACACAGTAAAAATGTGGAGATTTTCCTCTACAAACTACACAGAAATAGTCTGTTAAAGTAAGAACTTTGTTAAAGTATATTATGTAAGATCAGTCACAGAATTACTAGTTCTGATTAATCTGCAATTAATATTTAAACCACAACCCAGTAATTGTGGCGACCTGTGTGGGACTTAACTCATAGAGTGCAAAATGTGATGATTTTAATGAAGTTGGAAGTACAGATAGATAAACATACAGTAGGAGGAGAACAAAATTGTGTGGTTGAGTTGAGACAAAATATGAAGAGTGAAATAATAACTGCTGGACCAGACATTGATTTCTTAATCAACGGCTTCTCTAATTGCTAAATATTCTCCAGAATCAAATCTATTGAATGGCACACTTTGCCTGCACTTTTAGTTGCAGAACAGACATGTATGAGATTAACTAGTAGAGTGATAGGAGACCAGATCAGCCACCTAGTATTTGCAATTTGTCTGCCTAAGTTGCGGCGTCAAAGTTGTGGTGTTGTTTGTTGCTTCTCTTAGGCTTAGGACGATAATATTAGGATGTCATGGATGAATATGAATTGGTTTTTTTGGCACTTTGGGCATCATCATGTGCATTACTGGACAATGGTGTGCATTTTAGGAAATTAAAGATGGTAACATGCTTCAGTCCTTAAAAATGCAACCGAGAGTTTAGAACCACCTCTGTTGATTAACAGGTTTTAAATCACAGGTTTGTTGCTGTTTTTTATGATACTGAGATGGTGTAGATTGTATTAGTTTCTGTCATGGAAACTCTAAAAATCTTGATCTTGTGGCTAAAATGGCAGACATTTTTTAAAACCTTTCTATCTACTACAATGGTGTAGATTTTCAAGGAATAATAGCACAAAAACTTGTTATTGGACTCCTACAAGAGAGTTTAGGCACATGAAAGCTGCCACACCATTAGCAATAGCAACTAAAACAAATTCAGAGCTTTAAAGTCCTGACAGTTTGCAGCAACTGAGATGCGTGCATATATATATATATATATATTTATATTTATTTATATTTATATATATATATATTAATTCTATAATATTGTAGTGAATAATAAATAAAATTTTTTTTTTTTTTTGGGGGGGATTTTTCGTGTTGTGCCTGATTAAGGGAAAGGTATATTCCTTTGATAAACTATGACGGCATTTTGATCGAGTCCTGGTAAAGAGTTGAGAACTTTATTCAGTGTGTCTGTATCAAGTTATCAAATAAAGACTTTACCAATTTTGCTGAATGGATTTTTCACACATTAACTGTGGTGTTGGGATTCAGAAACTCTTCTGCCATATATGGAGATAGATATAAAATCAATTCTCCTCTCATCACCTTATGTTGTTACAAGTTTTAACGTATATATACCATATATTATCACCATGGTAGTTGCGGCTGGAGTAACGTCTGATATAATTGTAGTAATCAAAACAAAATCGAAAAAGTTACCATATTTCTTTCGTGTTCAATGCTGTTCAATGCATATGAGTTAATGTAGTCACTGTCTTTGGTATATACGATCACTAAGTAATGTTATTAATTATATAGTTAATTATATAGAATATGACAAAACAACATAATAGAGGATTTAAATTCTGAATAAGGCATGTAATATAATATTATGGAACGTAAAAAAGATCTCCTTGTCACTATAAACGTGTAAATATTATACATAGGATCAAATTAGTCCAAGTAATAATAATATCAGAAGTTTAACATTAGTTTCTCTACTTCATCTCATTGCATTACCTTAAAAGTAAAAACTTTGAACTGAACCCTTTGACTCAGACCCATGATGTGGTAAAATGGCTTGCAGTTATGCAGAAGAGAATCAAATTCTCATTCCATATTGGCTTTATGTTTTTTATGTTTTTTTTTTTTTTTCCTAAAAG
>Ga0214543_1008022_pt1 | contig 17606 bp, 5 predicted proteins | sample CNSS2metaG_FD_160094 | JGI IMG/M metagenome (GOLD analysis project Ga0214543, IMG submission 160094) | Root nodule microbial communities from cowpea collected in UCLA plant growth center, Los Angeles, California, USA - CNSS2 | ecosystem: Host-associated > Plants > Roots > Nodule | place: USA... | reverse complement strand
TATATATATATATATATATATATATTATTCATCAAATACAACATTTATGGACTGTTCAACAATCATTAGTATTTTGTTATAAACTCTATATGCATGACCATGTATAGCATAACCAAGAAAAACACCTCTTTTGTAAGCAAGCAATGTATGCTGAATGATGCAAGATGAAGTTCAAACAAGTATATATATTATTTACTCTTTTTCCTTAGACACAATGCTACCTCATGCATCATATAAAAGACATTGATTAGGTTTAAACACAACTTTAAAACCTTTATCACAAAGTTGGCCAAGGTACCACAAGTCTTTCATGATGTGATGGTTAAAGTTTCATGTTTTATGCTTTATTACAAAACACTTAATTAAAATCAAATGGTATTTGATGAAATTTATTCTAACAAGTTAATTGTTTAAATTTAAATTTGACTATTTAAATATAAAGATATTCCAACTTACATGTATTTAGATCTATGGATTGATGTTTCATTTTTTGTTTTTACAATTCAATTACATTTTTCAATCTTAATTCAATTTTCTTTCAAACTCCACAAAAATTGTTTTGCATAATAATAAATCTAAAATTGCATTCAATTGATCATATATTTGCGAGTTGACCTAGGTTTTGAAGTTTATATAGTAAGGTTTTAGAATACTTAGTGTTTTGTTATTGAATCAACCTTAATATCAATCCCATGTCTCTCTTGCACCAGTAAATGTGCAAAATTTTCAGCATTCTTCTTTAGATGTAAAACACATCAATGAGTTAAGGAAATATCTTCTATTTTCTTCATCAATCCAAGATCCTTTTAGGAACAATTCATTATGGCCATCTACGGGTATGTAATGCTTATGCTTGACAATGTCCGTCATAACTATTTATATGGTTTAATTTAAAGAAAGCAATCATTTGTTGCTTCCAATTTTTCTCCTTTGAATTGAGATGGTTTGTTAATAATTTATCCTTTGAATGTATCAATTTATTGTAACACCTCTATGAGCTCAATTTAGTTGTACCTGCACTAAAACACCTAAAAATATCCAAAGAACATTTACACAACTAAAATTATTTTTAACATGTTTTTGTATCTCATGGTCAATAAACTTAATTATAACAAATCTTAATTAAAATAATCTTTAAATCACAAAATCAAATTAAGAATCAAATATTAAAGGCTAAATAAGGGCATAAATATGCATTCATCAATGATCTACTAAATGTTGATAGGGGTGGGTCATCTAATAACTTTAAAATTCATTCATGGAATTATTAGAAAAATGATAGTGAACACTTTACTTTATAATGGTTCACCCTAACCTAGGTTACATCTAGTTCTCTTTTGGAACCCATGAAGGATTCCACTGGTCAAAATTAATTACAAGTATTATTCATAATCACTTTTACATGAACATATATAGGTCACTCCTAATTGAGAACACAAAGTCATTCCTAACTATACAATAATAAATTATTGGTTTATAAGGAAAAACTTTCTTTGGAGTTGTTTATAAAATTCTATTTTCAAAAAAGTGAAGGATTCCTAGACGACCACTCCTTTCTCCATGGTCTAACTTCATAAAAGTGAAGGGTTTACAAATAAGCTCTCTCTAAGTTATTCATAAATGTATTACATGAAAAGGTTGTAGTTTGCATGTTATACCTTGTCCTTGTGTTCGAAATAAGTGATAATATATATGTTTCGAATAATATTGATCTTAACATATAAATGTTTGCACTATGTTTGTAGAGAATATTCATTCTAATCGGTATTACAAAAAGGATCTCACGAAGACTTGTTTACATCAAAGGTCTGTTGAAGAATGCAGTTATGTTGCTCCATAACAACAACTTCGTACATGGCTTGTTCATTTCATATGGTCCTAACTTTTACTCTAATTGGGACCAAAATATGTCTTAAGTTTGACAAGATATGCTACGTATTAGAAGGTGATGAAGGATTAAGTTGGTCATTTTTAGTTTAATGAATATGGTGAAGAGTTTCTTAAGAAAACCTAGAAGAGATTCCTGTTGGACATTAGGATAGAAAACTATCTAGATGTGAATGTTCACTTCTAAAGGTTCTAGAGACTGATAGAGGTGGATTGTTTAAGATTGAAATGGAAAACAACACATATAAAAAAAATACAAGTAAAATGAAATAGCAAGAAAATAGAAAAAAGAGATAGTAGATGATGATAGAGATTAAGTGTTGGCAAAAGCAAGCTTGAAGCAAAGAATTGATAAAGTCATGTGCATGAAGATCTTAAGTGTTTGATGAAGATTGATGAAGATCCACTTGAAGATTATGTTTCAGTGTGTTAAATCTGTAGATAACATGTTAAATGTAATGTGTTAGTGTTATATCTTGTTAGTAGGCTATATGACATAGGTTAGATGTCTTGTGTGCATTAGTGTGTCTTTTTTAATCTGTTAAAATGGGTTTTAACAGGTTAAAAGGCTTGATGTATATAGTTTCCGATATGAATGTATTCAGTCAGTTGAATTATTTTTCAATCAACTAATTTCACTTAAGTCAAGTGAAATCAGCTGACTGTACAGAAAATTCAATCGACTATTTTCACTTAAACTAGACTATATAAGCTGTGTTTTCGCGAATAGCGGAGCGCATTTGAGTTTTTAAGTAAGAAACTTTGTCATTCATCTTTGGAAAGCTCTCTCTCTACAATACAACAACTACAACTCATGTTTTGAAGATCTTGGTTGATCTTGGTTAATCTTGGAGGCATTTTGGCTTGTGAGTAGCTTAAAGAACACATGTATGGTTGGCTAGGGACAACCACCATCATGTTTGGATGTTCTTGTGCCTCTGGTTGGTTTGCCTGATGTGATTTCAAGTCTGTAAGTGTGATTCTTGCAGGGTGTGTGTCTAGATTTTTATGTGGTTCAAAAATTTTGAATATAGTGGACACCAGACTCATGTTGTTCTGGTAAACTGGATGTAGCTCTGTGATTGAGTGAACCAATATAAAAATAGTTGTGCATTTCTCTTTCCGTCATCTCACTCTCTTTGAAATTCTTTAAAAACTCAAGAAAACCAAGCAATTTGATCTTTGGTGTGATTTAATGCATTCTTGTGTAATCTGAGGCTATATACTTGTTAAAAATACTGATTAGAACAAGTCTTGTATGTAAAAGATTGCTGCTTCAGTTGAATTCGTGAATTCTGCATTATGTATAAATCTCCAGTATTTTAGTCGACTGAATTGTCTTTTTAATCAACTGTTTTATATTTTCAAGAACAATTTAGTTTGTTGTTTTATATTTTAATCGACTGAAAGTGTACTGGTCTGCTGCATTTACATCAAACTTTCCAGTCCATAAGATTCAATTGAAAAAAGGTTTAAGCTTTCGAAAATTTTTTATGAAGCCAATTCAACCCCCCACCCTTTCTTGGCTAAACCCACCATTTCAAAACTAACATTAAGCATGCCACTCTTAGAGGGGGCATAGCCAAACCAACTCTAGAGATGAGTAATGAGTGCCGCCACTTGCATAGCAAGATAAGGCTAAGTGAATCTCCACTCCTTGAAGGAGGAAAAGCTCACGGAAAAGAGGTTGAATAACAAGTGTATAAACTTCAATTTTTCAACCCTTTTACAAGTCTAGGAGCACCCTTTATATAAAAGGGTTTAGGGGCCTCTAAGCAAATAAACATAAGTTCCAAAGGGCAACTAAGAAATTACCCAACCCTAGCTTCTAGAAATTAGGTTAAAACTAACGCATAAGATGACAAAAATGAAGTAGACAAGGTGGTCTCCATTTGTGAATTTTTTCCAAGCCCATGGAGGACCACATGGTACATGTGCTTTATGCTTTATACTTTCCTCTTTACTCCACATTGTACTTGTTTTATGCTTTATGCTCTCCATGTAGACATGCCTTAATCATCTCCAATTAGTGTTCATCCTCTCCTAATTATCATAAGCAAACCTACAAAAACAAATAAACATATATTAGTATGTTGGCTTAAGTCAAGTCAAGTCTAGTCAAGTCTAGTCAACAAGTCAAACCTAGTCAAAGGTCAACAAGTCAACTAAGGTTGAGTCAACTAAGTCAACTTAAGGAAATTCAAACAATGAAAAATAATGAAAGGGATGAAGGAACTCCCTTTCTCCTAAGCATATGCCATGGGCCATCATCCTTGGTTGGAGTCAAGCCTTCATCAGACGGTTTCTTCAAATGAATGTATGAACTCAATGTGGCACAAAGAACATTTAAGGCAACCACCAAGTCTACGTGGATAGATGTAGCATGAAGAATTAAGATGTCTCCATGTCTCAACGACTTGAAAAGGATTGTCAATGACTCTTTCTTCTACACCTCTATATACAGAGGATATCTTGAAAGAAGAAATATTATCAACTGACAAACTTATGATCCTACAAATAATTGTGAAGTTGAAATCTTAGTATGCAAAACCTAACTCGATAAAATATTGTTTATGTTCTCTAGCTATTTTGAAGAATGAACTTCATTTGTATTTGTTGTAAGATGTAACACCTCTTTTAGTATGCATCTTCTTATATTTTATATCACTTTTTTTATAATTTATTGTATTAGTCAAGAGTGTTTATGTTTCAAAGTCAATCTTAGCCAAGACTGATTGCATTCCAGATAATACTCAATCTTAGTCAAGGTTGGCTACATTCCAAATAATATTCAATCTTAACTAAAAAAAAATTGTGTTCCAGAAAATAGTCCATCTTAGTCAAGAGTAGATGCACTTTGAACAATACCCAATCCTAGTTATGAGTGATTACAATCCAAACAATACTTAATTTTAGGTGTGACTGGTGTCCACATAATACTCACCTTATATTTATAATATTAGTCTATCTAGTGAAACTTGATTAAGAACTTTACATAGTTGTTACTATCCGATTTCATCCAAGTAATTAAAATGTTGAATAAAATAAAGTGAAATTAATTTAAGAAAAAAAAACAAAAATGGTAAAACTTAAACAAATTTTAAATATTTTCAAAAAAAGGTAAAAAAAAAAAGCTTTTATAATAAAAATAAGTTTATATCTAATTTGATAAAGGTCATAAAATCTATGTAAAAAAATAATACTTGTAATTTAAAATAAAAATTTTATTTATAAGAAAAATATTTATCAATACAAGATAAACAAATTTATACTATGTAACTCCTTCTAACCCTCCTTTCATGAACTTTTTTTTTTCTAACAACATCCATTATAAGAAAATCATTAAGTAGTAACTAAATTTAGAAATTAAAATAAATAGTCATTATATTGACTAAGTTAGACACCATTTTATAACATAAAAATTATTGGTATCTAAAATAGTGTATATTATTACTAAAAAGTTATATTTGGTTTCTGAATTAGAGTCTAAATTGATCTCTTACATTAGCTACCAAGGTTTTAACAACTATTTTTCTTTGATAATAGTTAGATTTTGGCTTTAATCCCTATAAATTTTTGTTTACATCTTGAACAAGAAGCTAATACTCCAGGGGTCATTAGTCACTGTGTGCAGCTTATACTACTGTAACATCCTAGCCAAAAAATAATTATTTAAAATTAAAAATGGTAGAAAAAATAATAATCTGCATTTATTATTGAAATACTTTTCCCAAAAACATGGGAAAAATCAACACTTTATTTCAAACGTTCCAAATAAACAAATCCATAAAAGTGTTCCTATTACAATTAATGAAACTGTTCATAACACTGTTTATAAAATAGTCCATGAAACAATATAAAAACATCATTATGTAAAACTCCCAGGCTGACCCCACTCCGACTCTATGCATGTAGGTGCTCACCTACATCAACATCTACTCCCATGTAACAAGTTACATGATCATTGCCAAACACACACAGATAGGGTGAGCTCAAATAAAGTAAAATACAATATAAATTAATAATACAACTTCAAACCCATAACCCTTGTTAGAACCCCAATCTTTAATCCTCGACTTCTAAAACTTCCGTTGGATGCCTCTTGATTCAACACCCTTTTATGATTACATTGATCGATTTTTCCTGCCACGAGTGTCTACTCGCTCCTCCGACTACAGACCACCACCCACGAGTGTCTACTCGCTCCTCCGACTACAGACCACCACCTAATAGTCCACACGCGGGAATAATTTTGCCACGACCACGATCCACGACACCAAGTGGAGTTTCCCAATACGAACCACAGTCCGTATTTGTCCCAAGACTACCAAACTCGTCGGCTGACACTAAGGAGGGCAATCTTCCAAAATCCATTTGTACAAGCCACGATCTCGCACACTCCACTAGACTTCCAAAACCACCAGGCTAAAACTTCGATCGCCACGTGTTACCCCAATACATATTGTACTCATAACTAGGACCCCAACAAAGCATCGCATCAAGCCTCCATCCAAAGCTGTGTAGAATCCTCCTCGCGATCCAACTCTGCACAAAAAATCGCATGGCGCATCACTCACGTCACTAGGCGAAACTTGGTTCCAAACAGCTTGGCGGTCTCCTCACGTCGCCAGGCGACAAACGCCCTCCAATGCATCTGCCAATAACCACTGCCTGGCGAAGCCTCCCCTACCGCCAAGTGCCACACAAATCCAGTTGCCACTACCACTATTTTGGTCTTTATCACTTGGCGGATCATCCCATGTCACCAACCGCCATACCGTAACACATTTGCACTTATCTAGTCATAACCTTTTTACTGAATAACAATACAATAGATTCATAGATTCACAATTAAGGTCACACTCTTAACTTAACTATGATATAATCAATTATGCACTCATTATTTTACCAATTAAGACATCCTCCAATTACATAAATTAAACGCATACATTCCATATAATTTCAGTCTTCAAACAGGGACTTCATAACAATAGACAATAGGTTATGCACCACATCCTAGTTAAGGCAAAACATGGCTTTTACATGCATACCATCCCAATTTATATCTCTTCACACCTATAACTAATTATATTACATTCCAATGTTTCCTTTCCATCCCTTACACTCAATTACACAATATCATGCACCAAAATTTTAGATAATTACACCTAGAAACCCAACGCAAGGCAAAAATAAGCTTTTTCGGCTACACCTGATGTGTTGCCTGGCGGTAGTTCTTGCACCGCCAGGCGGTGCATACAAATTATGGGTTCTGCCCAGAATTTCTACACCTGTGCGACCTCCAAACCTTCATTCATCCAATTTAACACAGATTTTGGCACATTTATATAGTTCAATATCATGGAAATAGTGCACCGATGATAATCACAAATCATGTTTATTCATCTCCAACCCCAACTTGCCCTAATTCCCTAATCATAGCAGATTTCATAGAATTATCACAAGTTCATACAATCTCAGACATATAAACACGTAAAAAATTTATAATTTGATATAAAGACCCCCAACCAAGCATTTCCAACATCACTAAACTCACGCAAATGAATCAATTGGCTACGCCAGTTTGTGTCGCCTGGCAGACGACACATAGCCACCAAGCGGTTAATAGAAGAAAGTCCAAAAACTAGGTTCTAGAGTATGCGTCGCCTGGCGGGTCAAACATGAGTGCTAGGCGATTTCTGGAAAATTTCAAAAATACGAACAAATTTTGGTATTTTATAGTAGTGCTAGGACCACATTCATATTATTCGATCCAGAATCATGCAATTCAATAAAAACATGTAAAAGAACTCCCCTAACATGATATTCCTTGCTTCCACTTGCAAAACGTAGCTAGCCTTTTTGATCTCCAAAGCCTCCTTTGGTCTCCCACACTCTAGCCCTTCAAACCACTCTCAATGCAGTGTTTCAGTGCAGTTTAGTGGCTGGTTTTTCTCACTTTAGCAGTCCTAAACGAAATTAAGTAAATTAAAACGAAATTAATTTCCAAGCATAAAAAAAAATATATGTTACAGTTTTACTCCAACCAAGATTTGAACTCACCACCATGCACTTACCTAGCCAATGCACAACCACGCAACCAATTCATGTTTTATGGTAATTTTTATACATCTAGGAATTTATAACAACCCATTATGATCAAGCATACAATAAAGTAATACCATCAAAATAATCACACAATTGGCTTTCATAGGACTCAAACCCAAGACCTCTCAACATAACTAAGTACTCTCACCACTTGAGTTAGTACTTTTCCACGTCATGAAAGTTAGCATTAATTATCATAAAGGCTCCCACTACCAGAAGAGTTTCCCTTGTTGACTCTAGTTGGTCATGCCCAATGAGGGAAGGCTTGTGTTGGGTTGTGGTTTTACTGACATGGCAGTTATGCCATATTTCTTCTTATTTTCGAGAGAGAAGCTAACTTTTGGAGACTTGGAAGTGTAACACCTCCTTCGAGATGTCACGTGTAAGATTCTTTTTTCATTTAAAACATGAAGCACAACCTCTTATACCATCCTATAAGATAGGAACTTTTCACAACTATTTTTATCTCAAACAATACCTGATAAAAGATTCATCCAAACCTCTATATTCATCAAAATGAAAACATAGTTCATATAATCAATTAACTTAAATCGTTCGATGAGGTTTAATATCAAATCCTTCAAGTGAAAACTTGAAACCACTACACTATTACATTTTATTTCAAAAGAACCTTTTTAAATGTCAAAATAAAACATTCCAAAGCTTCCCCACAAACTCCTCACAACTTAGCTTCTCCAGTAGTATTTGCATCAACATCTACTCCCGTATAACGTAAGTCATACGATCATCGTAGGTGAAAACCACAACCACAAATATGCAAGGGTGAGTTAACCATGTATCACACCACATGACAAACATATTAACATACAACTCACATAACATATTATAATATAACACTCATTCATAAAAAAAATCCACCAATACATGTTATTAACACCACACCTCGAACTCATCAGAATATTACCACCAAGTAATATTAACGGTATAACACTTTCTCATAGAAAACCATTATACCTTTCCTACACACCAACGCCTCTTGGAAAAGTCCTTTCCCTAGCTTTCCATAGACTTACTAGCAACAACTTCACCCACTCGACAAAGCCTTAGGTGGAATACTCTTGCTAAGCTCATGCTAAAGACTTACGAAGGAACAAAACCCCTTTACCCTAACCTGGCAAAGTCCTCTAGGTAAAGAAATCATCTTGGCTTTACAGCTATCAGAGAGTTCATATTGTCTCAATACATATGCACATTCATTCATGCCATATCTCATCACATCATACCATCCCATACATATGTACATATAATTCTTATCATGACACAGATAAATCAATAACCACACGATTATACGCATTCATGATAAATAACACACAGGCACATTAAGGCCTCATCATCACCTATATCACAACACATTGACATCATACAATCTTCATCATTGTATTTAACATACATTAATCATCAGGCCCAACATTGCATATATTGCAAACAAAGCCTATCATAATTTATCACAACAAAATATCAACACAATGCAACTATGAAAAACCAACAATCATGTGTAACTTATAACTCAACCTACAAACCTCCAAACTAAATGATGAGTCATTATTTTCCCTTCTTCCATTTCCTTTTTGTGCCCATCTTGATGCTTTTTAGTGCTTAATTGTCTTCTGTTAGTGCATTTTCCTCAATTGAGCTTCATTGGGCCATTTTTCTGAATTTTAAGTAATTTGGCATTAATTAGTCTAATCTTTGTCTCTAAATATTTTTAGGTACTTTGTGAAGCAAATTTTGGATCTTGGACATTAATCTTAAGATGAAGAGAAAGTTTCCACATCATTGTCATGTCTACACCATGTCATTTAGCCTGTCCACATCACTAGGCCACCATTTTCAACCATAATGGCAATTTTGTAATTCTGACTTGCAGAAGGACAAATTTGAAAATATATAGAAATGTGGTGATGTGACCACGAGTTTTAGGTCATTTTTTTCATGGGCAGCCACTTCTTCTTTCTCATTCGCCATTTTCACATTCTTGAGCTTTGTGTGGTGACCCATGGAGGTGCCTTCTTTTTTTTTACGTTTTAGCACTTGTTTTTAGCATTTTTATGCGTTATTGACAACACCCAATGTGGATTTTACATTTTCAACTCATTTGCTAGCTTGGACATTTCATTTTGTGGATTGTATTGACTTGGAACAACACCCATGTATGGGGTTTTCGGTTAATATATCATAGCAACCATTTTTGTTCCATTAAAGCTTTAGAATTCTCTTTTGCTCTTGAATTTGTGTTTCAGTAAAACCCAAGTTAGGGTTTGATGTTCTGTTTTCGTCAATTCTGTTTTGAAGTGTTTAATTGCTCAATTTTCATGGCTTGCTAAATTCGTGTAATGACTCCTTGATGAGAAATGCAACGAAACTTTGAGGTTGTGCTTGTTTTGTGGAATGTATGTGGTTCATCTGTTTATGCTTAATTTACAGATTAATTACATATGTTTGGGTTAGGTTATGTTCATGCTTAATGTTTGTAGCTTGGCTGTCACAAATTCATGGATGTATGCATTGCTTAATTACATAATGAAACTAGATTGCAACTTTCACTTAGTGGGTTATAGTCTAGTGGATTGAGAGTAAGCAGAGGTTTCAATTTGGTGGCTTATGATAAGTGAAATTGTGTTTTAATCAAGGAAGTCAATACGTTTTTAATCACTATTGCATTTCATTTAATCTATTGATTAACATTCAAATATGCCAACCCCCTCACCCTTTGTGTTGAATTGCATCTGGAAAACAAGCTTTGAATGAAAGGTTTAGTCACTAAGAGACGACCTTGGTTGAACTACTGAGTATTACATTACATGTTTTATTTGGCCAGGTACGACCTCGATCACTAAGATCACACCTTTCAAACTGAAGAACAACATATTATGGACTAGTTGTCAAATATTCAGCTAAATCTAACTAATAACGAATTGGGAAATGCAAATAGTTTACCATTACAACTCATCAAATTAACCCAAAATTCTAATTCAATCGCTCAATAATACAGTACCACGAATTCCCACTACACTTTTATTCTACACCATAAATTATCATGAAATTCATACCTTTTAATCCAATTCTGCCAACAAAACAATTCTCCGTTCCAATTCCAATTGAAGGTAATAATACTCAAACCATATTTCAAATCTTATTTAACCACAAAATTCAACACAACCAAGTTACCATGGAATTTGACCAATTTACCATCCAAGGCTTCCTTCTCCACCAAAAATCAATTTGAAATTAAAAAAAATGATATGACATAATTATTGCCCTTATCATAAAATTGGCAAGACGACAAATAAACAACTCAATTGCATCGTGAAGGCACAAACGTAGAAGAGCAAAATTCCTCCTATTACAATTTTCACCCAATTCATCAAGATTAACTATTCTCAAAGCCACGACACATCACTTTTGGTCATACTCCATCACAATACAATGTTGAAAAGTCATCTTAGAACATTTTCCACTTAACCCATGAAGAAGACTACACACCACATATATCAAACCAAAAATACAAGAGGACAAGGCTTATCACCCCTTACGTGGAATTCCTACTCTGAGATCACCTTAGCTTTCCTCTACACTCCTTTGCTCTCAATCCAATGTGACCTTCCAAACCAACTCTGTCCTCTCTCCTTTCCACCCCAAAATCACACGTACCTCCCCTTTCTCTCACATAAACCCCCAACTTTTATTTTTCACTCCCACCTCTTTATTTTCCTTAATAGACCATAAAAAAATATTAAAATAAATTTAATGTGCACAATTCTATTTCATTTTTATTTTTCTGCTCTAAGCTTTTCTTGTGCTTATGCCCATACACAATGCATCCGCCTCAACTTTTTCATCTCCCTAGGTGTACAACAATTTACAGAAAAAAAAATATACACCATTCTACCCTTTTTTGTTATAGTAAAGATTTGAACACATAACCCCCAATACTTAAGCAGCACTCCAAACCATGTCAATCATCACATTTTTCTTATCAATCCATTCGCATATTAACATTTCAATAGCATCCACACATTTCAAGCATTCAAGAAAATACATTATAAACTACCACATGAATTACAATTAACGTATAAAATATAGGTAATTTATAAAATATAATTGAGCCCAAACACACTCTTCCAAAACACTTATGAAAGTAACATTTTTAAAATATAAATGCTTTAAATTCACACACAAGGAAATAAACCCTTGACCACAAACACATGGCAACACTCTAACCAACTATGCTACTCTCCACTTTGCCAGAATTATCTATTTATGAATTTAAATATTCCCCTCACGTCCAATTACCCTCTTAAAAAATATAATTATTTTTCATGGGTCTTACAAGAAGCACAAAAAATACTCTTTTAAGAGCAAGTTCGGCTGTTAGGGCTTATGGGAAGATCCACTTCATTCTTCTATTATATTCATTTTCTTCCTTTGTTCATTTTTCATTCTTGGGCTCTTCATGATAATGAAAAGCTAGATCCATTTTGTTAGGTGTAGATGTAACCTCTAAGTCTCTGTAACTTGTATTAATTTTATATGTACTTGTTTTTCATTAAATTTTAGTTTTTTTGTCTCTTGCCTTAATCCTTGTTGTGGTTTGTTCACCTATAGCTTGATATTTGATTCATTATATTGAAAAATATCTTTTGTGTTCTAGAATCGGGACAAAATACCTAATAAAGATTGTATCTACAAATAAAACATGACTCATTAGCTGTCTTAAACCCTTGTGGTTTAGGCATGTTGGTTTATTAAGGGTTCCAGGCATTTAATCTTAATATGGAAACACATACTCATTCTTTTAAGGAATTAGGGTTTGAGTGAACTTCTAAATTGACTTTGGAATTAAAATAAGAGGAGATGAGTAATTAAGTGCATGAGAGTGAGGTTCGGTGAAACCTAACCCCAATAATAATTTTCCATATCATCTATATCCTTGTCCAATCTTAACTCCTTGTCAAACTCTTAAAAGTATTTCAATTGTTTTTGCATAGTTTTAATTTCCTACACATAACAAAATTTGTGGAAACATTATTTTGTTTAAATTTGTTGTTAATTGTATAATTGAATAGTATTTCAGAAGTCCATTGGAAAAAAGATACTTGGAATTTCCATTTGCTATTTGTACGATTTGGACTTGCCAAAAGAGTTACAAGGTTTCAAAGTAGAAGACGGCTTGAATGTTGACATGTGACATCTTCCAAATAATATCAAGCCAATTTAATGGAATGGATGACATTGATTTTTTTTTAAAGTAGGGATGTAAAAAAAAATATAAAAACCAAAATTAATCAAAGATCTAAGGATGAAATTACTAATTAAACTTTTCCCTTTTAATCTTGTGTATCACTTTTTTATTTGTTGATTACAATAAATATCATTATTATTATTCATAATAATTAACCTATAAACCAACTTATTTAATTACTTTATAAACTTATTTGAATGCAAATCTTTGATAAGATTTATGAAAATAATTTACTTTTAAAACTTAAAACTTATGTATGCAATTAGTATATACTTTATTTAATTTTCTTTCCTTATCTGTTTTTATTGTTTAGTACATTTTTAATTATCTTTAATTTTTTTTATTATTATTGGTCTTTAATTGTACAAGACAAATAATTTAAATGTCAAAAAATAAAAAAATTAAACGTAATTAATACTCATTAAATCGACTAGTTTAAATAAAAAGATTTGTGCAAATAAAAGAATATATAAAACTTTTAAAAAATATACATTGACACTAATAAATTTAATAAAAATTAATTATTTAAAAAAACAAATTATACTTACATAGTAATATTGTTTTGCCTGGGACTCCAAAATTTTATTTCTATAATAAAATTTATCTAATTAAGCTTTTTAATGCTATTATTAACCAATTATTTTATCAACAAGTTCTTCCAAAAAAATTATAATATAACAAACTAGTTTATCGATTTGAAATTTAGAAGTTAGGAGCTTATAAACTAGCATCTAGTCTAAGAATAAAAACTATTTAAAAATTAACTTATACGTCAGCTTTTTCAAACACATCTCAAGTTGGTTAGATCTTGTTGGGTTTTTTGGGAGGATCACCCGTGAATTACAATATTAATGAGACTTTCTAACCCAAAAATAAGAAATTGACACCTGTCACAACCGAAATTGTGACGAAACGACAAACCACAAAGAAAAAAAAAATATTTAAGTGATTCAAGATAGAATAAAATTTTGGGAGTCGCCACCATGATTTATTTTGTGAAATTATGGAAATCCATAAAGATAAAAAAATGAGGTCTGCGAATACCGAATTTTGAGTTCGGGAGTCTACTACGTGTAGAGGAGGTGTTAGCACCTTACAACGTCCACTCGAAGGCGATATCTTTAACTAAATATGTAAAACTAATGTGGATTTTTAAATGCTTAAATTTCCTCGAAAGAATAAATATGAATGAACAAAAATATTTTCTTTTAGTTTATTAGGCCCAACAAGGATGAATCCTCACTCCTACGTATTCTCATTAAAAATGAGAAATCAGGGTTACGTTGTTCACTACAAGATTTAGTAGTTTTACTAACATTTGTTTTGTTACATCCACTCAAAATTTTACTAAATACATTTATTAGTAAAAAGGTTTAGTAATATGTTTAAAATTTTACGTTTTCATTAATTAAATGTTACTGAAGCTATTTAGTAACATTTTTATATATGTATCAATTGATACATAAAAATGTCACTAAAAGGTATTAGTAACATATGGTATATGTCACATTTGATATAATGTTACTAGATTGTATTAGTAACATTTTTTTATAATTTAGTAACATTTTTTAAATGTTACTAATGATCATATATGTAGTAGTGGTTCTTTGGAAAAAATGTTTGTTTGAAAACGTCGATGTTTTTAATTTTTGAATCTAAAATCTTTTGTATTTTTTTAAAAAAAAAGGGTATTAAGTACTAAGACGACGCGGGTGATCACACGAGTACATAAACCTTTATTATAAAAATGTCAAATAGCAAACGACCACAAAAACATCTAGAAAAAAAACGTATTTTGAAATTTTTTCAAATAAAACTTTTAGAAAAAACAAAGGTATTAAGTACTAGGACGACGCGAGGGGCCACACGAGTACTTATACCTTTATTTGTGAGATATTAGATGATGTGAGCAGTTGTACAAATACCCCAAAACAAGAAAAAGCTTATGAAAAATATTCTTTTAGATTCTTTTTAAAAAGGATATTTATTGAAAATAGATATACACAATTATTTTTTTATTTTAACTACTAATTTTCAAATATAATTTAAAATGAAATATAAAATAGATTAAAAAAACATATAATATTGAATTCAAATATCAATTCAAGATGGACCCACGTCATATTCACTAGTTAGGAAAAAAAGATCCACATGTTACACCAATGCATTTATTTTATATATATATATATATATATATGAATCTTTGATGACCCACCAGCATGATTGCTAATTGAATCCAAAGTGAACATCCAATTGAATCTAGTCCAATGTATTAACAAAAACGTGGTCCATTGATTTTCAATGAATGACTTTTTTTATAGAATATTTTATAAAAGCAATGGACCTCACCATTAGATCACAATGAAATAATACCTTAGATATATAACCACAAAACAAAGGAACCTCACATGCGAGGGCATCAAAGACATTAAACTAACAATATCAAAACCATACGATTCCCAATATCCATGGAACAAAACACACAAACAAAGGGTTCAAACTCTTCGTAGATTCATTCGTGCAAAAAGAGTAGCAACATCCCTAGTGAATATTACTTGATTTTATATTAAATAAATATATCAAGAAAAACAAGCGTCACAATCTTATTAATTCTCATGCTCGGAAACTACATCAGTTAAGATTAAATGCGACAAAATTTTAAAAATAAATAAAACCAAAGTCTTTACAAGTTCCAATAACTATAGAAACACTAATAAAGTCCTAGCTCTATCCCAGCTAGCCCTCACTCCGTCGCCTGAGCACCCTCGGCATCACTTGTAACACCATCTACTCTCGTGCAACGAATTACACGATCATTGCCAATCACAAACAGAAAGGGTGAGCTCAAAAGAATATAAAACATATATCAAATACATAATATAAAACATACACACCTAATTACATTCTCAGAATTTGATCCTATTCACATCCTTGGTACCCCCACGACTCTTAAACCCTCCAATTTACTCAACAAAGTTAGCCATGGACTCAGGATTCAAGATGCTCACACGAACATGCCCGCTCCTGGTCCTGCCTCTACGAACCTCCCCATTCGTAGTCCTACTCTACATACTTGCCCGCCCGTAGTCCAACACATGTGATCCACCAGCTACGTACCTCCTCGCATGCAGCATCTCTCAACTGTGAGCACGGAACATAAGAACCTACCTCGCTCGTATCCCCACAGGAGAGTAATTGAGTATGAACCTCCCCGCTCATACCATCACATGTTAACCACCATCCATGAACCTACCCGCTCATGGCACAGCATCTCCTGATCTGTGTTTTCATCAATGCGTACAAACAACACACACAAACTACACTAAACACGCTTGGGCAAAAAGCCTTAGCTTAAGCGACCAGGCCTGTCTCGCTTAGGCTAAGCTTCCTCGCCTAAGCGAGCGTCCTAAACTAGTTTACCTGCGAGGTCTCGCTTAAGCGAGTCTCTCCTTGCCTAGGCGAGATCGCCCTTCGCCTAAAACCCAAACTCTCACCTAGGCAGCAAGTTAACACCACACCAAGTTAAAACGCGAGGTCTCGCTTAAGCGAGAGCCTCTCACTTGGGCGAAACCGTGTCGCCCAAACATCACCCCCCTCGCCTGCGCGAGGGCCCCAAAACAAAATCTCACACCCTCAATTTCTCGCTTAGGCGAGAGGTATTCGCCTGAGCGAGTTAACAGGTCGCCCAAAACCCTGACACTCCGCCTGAGCGAGTAGCTCGTGCAGAAAACACAATTTTTGACTCTGCAACACTCGCTTAGGCGAGTCTGGCTCGCCTGAGCGAGATTATCAGTCTAGTACACTATTATGCGCACGCAAACACTCAAACCATGCCAACACCCCTCGCCAAAATTGACAATCAATCCCCTTGATCATTCTAGAATTACGAACCTATTTTAGACCCCAAAATTTGATCCCAAACCAATGCAATTGAATCATAGTCACATACAGTACCCAAAAACTCCATTATTTCCAATAAGTGCATACAAGAGTGATTATGCACGTACATCAGCCAAGGTTCAATCCAATCATAGAAAGCATGAAAATTTCATGGCAAAGAGACATATAATCATGCGTAACACTACAGTAACAGAATCAATGCAAGCACATAATTTCTAAAATGAAAAACTTCACTTAATGGTGATTTATTTGTTATTCAAGGTCCATGATTTAATAATTTTTCAGCCCCTTTGGCTGTCTAAAGTTGGGTTACTGGGATTCGAACCCATACCCTCATAATACAAAGTCAAACCACAACCAACAAACCAATTAACACTTTGTGATAATTCATACAGATATAGTATTACATTATCACTTACTTTGCTCTCACATGTTATATATATATATA
>Ga0214543_1008019_pt1 | contig 17612 bp, 24 predicted proteins | sample CNSS2metaG_FD_160094 | JGI IMG/M metagenome (GOLD analysis project Ga0214543, IMG submission 160094) | Root nodule microbial communities from cowpea collected in UCLA plant growth center, Los Angeles, California, USA - CNSS2 | ecosystem: Host-associated > Plants > Roots > Nodule | place: USA... | reverse complement strand
TAATAGGCTTCGGTTCTTAAGGAACCGAGGCCTAAAACTGCTTACGGCACCGGTTGTTTGTAGAACCGAAGCAATATAGGTTGCTGAAATTGCAAAATTGCCACCGCCTCCTTATAGGCTTCGGTTCTGCCATAACCGAGGCCTATAAGGCGAGGTAAAATATCAAATTTGCACTAGTGAATATGAATAAATCTATATTCTTTGAGACAATCTGAATAGAAAAAGGGAACGAAATAGAAAAAGGAAGGGACAAAACATACCTTATAACAACAACAACCTTCCCAACACGTAGTGCTCTCGCCTCATTAGTGGCACTATGCGTTCTGTGAAACAAAATCCAAGCATGAATGGAAAGCAAAACATATACTAGAGTTTTAAGATTACAATTAGATTTACCTTTGATTGGCTATTCAAATTTTTGAGTGAATAGCAAAGAAGTGAAGATAATTTAGGGTTCTTGAAATTTTGGGGGTGAAACATCGAAGAAGCAACAGAGGAGAGAATTTAGAGTTCTCGAAATTTTTAATCAATGAAGTGGCATGTGCTTTGAAATTAGGTTCATATTATTTCTTTTATCTGAATATAATCTTATTTAAAATTTGAATTTTTTATTTTTTACAACCGATAAAACTAAAACATAAATCTGATATGAAAAAAATTATAAAATACAGAAAAAAAAATCTAGATCTGATTAAATTGATTTTTAATAAAGCAAAATAAATAAAAAATAGAGCAGATTTGGCAAATTAGATTTGTTGCCGACGCTTATTAGCACATGTAATTCTCACCCGAAGAAAATCTTTAAATAAGTACAAATTTTAAAGACCAAGAATAATCATTCTACAGTGACTAATTTAGATAATAGTTTATAAATTTAAAATTATTGGTATCTAAAATAATCTTTATTATGAATAAAAAAATATAATTAGTCTATAAATTAGACTCTAAAATGGTCTTTAACATTAACTACCAATATTTTACCCACTAAAGAAATTGGTGTCTAAATTGGTTTGTAATTAATTAACACTACTAGAAAAATACAATTTAGCTACCGATATTAGCCATCATGATAATTTAGCCTCAAATTGTGACTGAATTAGACATTAAATCATAATAATCGTAAATAATCACCGATTTACTGACTGAATAAATGTATAGTAATTTTAATTCAAGTAACGATTGAAATATCGACCAGAATTGTTTAGTCTCTAAATATTATGTTTTAACCACAAATTTAACGACCGAAATAAATCTTATTTTGTAAAATATATTTAATATAGTAATTAGCCACCGAATATTTTCGGTCACTAAACATTATTTCATACGTAATGTTTTAGCCACCGATTTAGCGACTGAAATAAATTTTTTGTAAAATATATTTTATATTGTAATTAGCCACCAAATATTTTCAGTCACTAAAATATTATTTAATATGTAAAGAGCCACTAATTTAACAACCGATAAAAATATTACTTTATAAAATGTATTTAACATGGTACTTAGCCACCAAATATTTTTGGTCGCTAAACCATACACATAATTTTTCCTAAATTATTTAATTAGATTAAACTAACATGATAAAAGTTTTAAATTAATATTTAAGATAAATTACAAAATAACTAATTATTTACTTTTACAATTTGTTGCTACTCATAAGCTTGTTTCCTCCCACCTCCACCACCACCACCTTCGCCACCACCACCAACACAATCATCACCACCACCACCACCACCACCAACATCACTACAACCACAACCATTACCACTACCATTAAAACCACTACCACCACCAAAATCATCACCACCACCATTACCACCATCACCACCACAACCACCACCAACATCACCACTTCCACCACCACCACAACCTCCACCACCACAATAACCAACATCACCACAACCACCAACAACACCACCATCACAACCATATCACCACCCCCACCTCCACCACTACCATAACCAACATCCCCACCATAACCAAATCACCACCACCACATCCACCACATCCACCACTACCACCACCATCACCACCATAACCAAAATCACCATCATAACCAACATCATCGCCATCACAACCACCACCAACACCACCATCAACACCACATCCAACACATCCACCACCACCACTACAACCTCCACCACCACCATATAACCAACATCACCACCACCATTACCACCACCACAGTGGCGAAACTTAGACAAAATATTTAAGGGTGCCAAATTACATTTTTTTATATATAAACTATTTTTTTTAATAAATAAAAAATTTCATTTCTTCTATTTAAACTATTTTCACATAGTGATTCACATACTTTTCAATTTTTAATATTTTTAATTCATTTAATTGAATAGATATTCTAATTTAAGGCTATTTAACCAATTTATTATATGTAGCAAAATTTGTAATGCAGCCCAGTATAACGGAAAACAGAAAAATCCTTATATTTCATAAGTTAGGGTTATATTAATTAGAGAGAAAATATAATTAGAGTTCAAGTGAATTTCATAAGAGAATACCAAAATCATAATTCATACTAATTTGAGAAGAACACCATAATAGGATAATCATCAATCTAACAGACTTAAACTATAATAGGATACTAATTTTGATTAATGAGAGATATTGTGATAATGCGTTTTTCAATAATTCTATTCTCCAATCTTCGTATCTCGATTTATCTTTTTTACTTTTTTTATTGTCATCCTTTCTTAATGACTTACTAAGAAAGAACATTATGTTTCAAAGTGTACCGCACCTAGTCGGCCTAGACGAAAGACAACGGACACTTATCACCCTTTACCGATATAACTATATCGACACAGGCTAGGGGACTGGTGTACCGCACCTAGTCGGCCTAAGCCGAATAATAGCAAGCATCATGTACATGCTAAGGTACCCAAACTAAACCACTAAGAAGCGACATTGATAAAACAAGCCGAAAACAACAATAGCGACCTAAGCCGTTAAAGGGTAACCGGCTTAGGCCGACAACTCTATAAAAACAACTAAGGACTTAGCAAGAAACAGAGCGCTCCAATAAAAGTCACCGGTCCCCAATAATCAAACTAAGGGCCTAGGCTAAGGCCCAGGCCCATCTACGGCCCAAGCAAGGGCACAACCCATGACATGGCCAGACATAATTAATGATCTATAAATATGCATGGACCCCACGAATTAAAGGTATGCATTCATTACTTCCCTAATCACCTGATTTGACTTTCTGAGAGATTTCCTTGACTTGAGCTTCAGAGTCCCTTCTGCAGGTAACCCCTCTTGGGTCCAAGCAGACATATGCAACCGGGAAGAGGCCTACTGAGGAGATGGCGGACTATATGGGTAAGGTGATACTTGTGCCTAACTTATCTTATTTGTTTTCTGCAAGAACAATTGGCGCCCATCGTGGGGCACGAGATAGTACTTTATCACCCGCTTTCTCCAAAAATGGTTTCTACCTACAGCAGAGGAGGAGTTAAATGGCAAGTTGAAGCTGGCCCCTCAGGACTTGCTAACATCACTCCGGATCTAGCCGCCATCCTAGACGGTCAAGCCAAGATGCAACAGGAGCTGACTGACTTGAAGAAGCGCAACGCTGATGAGATGGAAGCACTACGACAGGAAAATTCTCGCCTAAGGTGAAAGATCGAAGTCGATCCCACTCAAAAGGGAAAGGCCAAGGAAACATCTGAAGCTGCAGGGTCCCCGACTTTCCAGCCTACTGAAGAGGAAAGCGAGTACAATCCTACCCCGCACACCTTCACCACTAGCCAACAAACTCTTATCCTCTCAGCCCATCCTACTCACTTCCTCCACCCTCCCGGGACATACTGTGGCTCCCACTCCCGCCGCCACCCTCCCCACCACTCATGTCCCCTACAACATGCCCACCACCCTACATACTACTCATATCCCACCCTACAACCCTCACAACCTCCCTACTACCCACATCCCTACTCATAACTTCACCTCCACTTTTCCCACCCTCGTCCACCATCCCATACCTCCTCACCCACTTCCATCCCACCTACCTAGACGTTGTCACCCTTTCACCAACTTCATCGCCAACACCCCCCTCCCCACCCAGTAGGAACCCTTCACACTGGAGCGTTACACTAGTGAAACAGACCCCCACGAACATCTCAAAATCTACATCACCCACGTTACCCTTTACACTTCCCATGATGCAGTCTTTTGCAAAGCCTTTCCTACGACCCTCAAAGGCCCTACCCTCGAATGGTTCACGACCCTTCCACCATACTCTATCGACAGCTTCGACACCTTCTCACACATGTTTACTACTCACTTCGCTGGTAGCCGCCCGCACCAAAGTACTACAATATCACTCCTCGGCGTCAGGCAAGAACAAGGCGAGACGCTCTGGGCATTCATCGATCGCTTCAGCAAGGCTACCCTTCGCCAATAACGTCAACCTCCACCCACCTACCTCTATGCACGATTTGAAGCTGCGTGCCGCCGATTACGTCTGTATGGAGGAAATGCAAACCCCCCATAAAAAAATTTTGCATTGATTACGCACCCTCTACCGCCAACCCCACCCCACAACCCCCTTGTCCTGAACCGAGACCACGAGAACCCCGACAACCCTGCTTCACCAGATACGCTCCTCTAAATTTTCCCAAATCTCGCCTCCTTGATGAGGCTTTACAGGCCGACCTCATCCCACCACCAAGCAAGACGACCACTCCCCCCAACGCAGACATGACTAAATATTGTCGTTATCACCGCAATCATGGCCATACTATAGAGGACTGTAAAGCACTCGAGGATAAAATCGAAGAACTGGTACGTGCTGGCCACTTTCGCCGCTTTGTCAGTAGAGAAGACCACTCTTCTCGATCCCATCATCCTCCTCGTCCCAACCACTAACACCCCCCCCCCCCCCCCCCCCCCCCCCCCCCCCCCCCAACCCCCCCACCCCCCACCCACCCACACACCCCCCCCCCCCCCCCCCACCCCCACCCCCCCCCCCCCCCCCCCCCCACACCCCCCCCCCCCCCCCCCCCCGTGACTCTCACCACGATAAACGCCAAACCAATCCACAAACCATGACCCCCAACCGGCTCACACCGACGTTACCCCTGCCGACCCTCCCGTACGCGGCACTATCAACACCATCTCCGGTGGTTTTGCTAGTGGAGGCTCTACCTTTTCCGCCAGAAAGCGACACCTCCGCCATATCCAATCAATCAACCACATTACCCATTCGCATCACAGACGTCGCATGCCTCCCATAACCTTCATGGACGATGACTTCCCACGGCGTCGATCACCAACAAGATTACCCTATGATCATCACCGTTGAAATAGAAAATTATGCAGTCAAAAAAGTCCTCGTCGACCAAGGTAGCTCCGTTGACATCCTTTACTGGGCAACATACCAGAAACTTCAACTCTCAGACACCGCTATGGCCCCATACGATAAACCAATTTATGGCTTTTCTGGGGAAAAAGTTTCCACTCGCGGCTACATTGACCTCCATACCGTCGTCCGTGACGGAGCCCAAACTAAGACCATTCCTATCTGCTTCCTCGTCGTCGATGCGCCTACATCCTATAATGTCCTCCTAGGCCGCCCTTCACTCAACACCCTCGGCGCTGTTGTCTCCACACCTCATCTGACCATGAAGTTTCCTTCCCCATCGGGCGACATCCTTACCATCCATGGCGATCAACGCCTTGCACGCGAATGCTACAGGGCCAGCCTACGCCCACAACTCCCTATCCTGCAAACTAATCACATAGAGCGACCACCTGGCTCTGAGATCGCTTTGTTTGGTGACGATTTAGACCCCAGAATGGGCCGGGATGTCCGCCTTGAACCTGTTGAAGAAACCACTCCCCTGGAGTCCCTAATGGTCGCACCATCAAACTCGGTACTAGGCTCGAATTTGAACAGCGCGACATCATAACACCCACCATTGTCCACAACTCGGACCTCTTCGCTTGGTCAGCTGCTGACTTACCTAGAGTTGACCCTCAAGTGGCATCCCATAAGTTATCCATTTATAAGGAGGCCTGGTATGTCTCCTAGAAAAAACGCAAACTTGGCGAGGAGCGACACCTAGCGGCCAAGGCTGAGGCTGATAAATTGCTGAGCGCGGGGTTTATCGAAGAAGCACATTATACCACCTGGCTCTCTAACGTGGTGTTGGTCAAGAAAGCCAATGTCAAATGGCGAATGTGTGTTGGTTATATCGATCTTAACAATGCATGTCCTAGAGATGCCTACCCATTACCAGATATTGACCGACTCGTCGACAGCGCCGTCAGTAACAAGGTCCTCAGCTTTCTTGACGCATACTCCGGATACAACCAAATTCCCATGGCCGCATCTGACATGAACAAAACCGCTTTAATCACAGATGACGCCAATTACTTCTACAAAGTCATGTCATTCGATCTTAAAAACACAGGAGCAACCTACCAATAATTGATGGATAAAGTCTTCAACCACTTAATGGACAAATGTGTCGAAGTGTACATTGACGACATGGTTGTCAAATCCCCTAGCCATCACCAGCACGCTTAGGACTTATCGGCTCTCTTCTCTACATTAAGGCAATATAACCTCCGCCTCAATCCTGATAAATGCGTCTTCGGTGTCGACCGTGGCAAGTTCCTTGGATTCATGCTGACCCAGCGCGACATAGAGAGTAACCCTGAAAAGTGCAACGCGATCATTGAGATGCGAAGCCCAACCAGCATCAAAGAAGTACAACACCTCATAGGCCGCCTCATAGCCATTTCCCGTTTTCCTTCCCAAACTAGCCGAACAAACTCAACCCATCATACAACTGCTCAAAAAATCCACCAAGTTCACATGGAATGATGATTGTGAACAAATTTTCCAAAAGCTAAAAGTCACCTTCACCTCACCACCTATCCTCCACAAACTGGATACTCATCAACCCCTATTGGTCTATATCATCACCACAAATCACACCATCAGCGCCGCCCTGGTTCAAGATATAGGCGGCACCCAACACCCTGTTTACTTCGTTAGCAGAACCCTGCAAGACCCCGAAACTAGATACTAGATGGTAGAAAAATTGGCCCTATCCTTGGTACACGCAGCCCGCCGCTTACGCTCATACTTCCAAAATCACAACATCATCATCAAAACCGATTACCCAATACAGAAGATACTGCAGAAACCAGACCTTGCGGGACGAATGTCATCCTGGGCCATTGAGTTGTCCGAGTTCAACATCCGTTACGAACCTCACGACCCCATCAACGCTCAATGACTCCTGGACTTTGTTAACGATCTCCAACAAACACCCGCTGAGGACCAATGAACGCTTTATGTTGATGGTTCTTCGAATCCAAAGGGGCTAGGTGCCGACATTGTGTTAGAAGGCCGCAACGATATCCTCATCGAAAAATCCCTCCACTTCGCCTTTAGGAAATCCAACAACCAAGCCGAATACAAAGCCATTCTCGCTGGCTTATCCCTGGCCCGCGAGGTCGGTGTCAAGTCGTTAACATGCAAAACCGATTCCAAGCTTACTGTAGGCCATCTAAATGATGAGTTCCAGATCAAAGACCCCACCCTTCTACAATATTACCATCTGGTCTGAATAGTCGTCCAGTCCGCCTTCGACCAAGTTTGCATGCAACACATTCCTAGATCCGAAAACATCAGAGCCGACATATTATCCAAACTAGTCAACACCAAGTTAAAAAGCCTCCACCGATGACTATTGCAGCAAACGTTGTCCGCTTCTTCCATCACAAATACTTCCCATAACCTAACCCAACACCAAGCCGACAATTGGACCACTCCTTACATCCAGTACCTCTAAACCGGTAACCCCCCACCGAATGCTGACAAAACTTAGATAACTAAAGCCGCCAGGTATACGATGATTGGTGATGACCTGTACAAACGCGGATACGGCCAACCACTTCTCAAATGCGTCACTTCAGAAGAGGCCCAGTACATCACTAAAGAATTACACGAAGGCATATGCAGCTATCATTCCAGCGCACACACCATGACTACCAGAATCCTTCGCGCTGGTTACTTCTGGCCGACTATGGAAGCAGATTGCCAAGACTTCGTCAAAAAATGCAAACCATGATAGAAACATGGCAACCTCATCCACCTGAAATAAGAACAACTTCGTTCTATACTATCCCCGTGGCCCTTCAAAAAGTGGGGAATGGATATCCTCGGCCCTTTCTCCCCCGGTAAAGGCCAAGTAAAATTCTTAATAGTAGTCGTCGATTACTTTACCAAATGGATAGAGGCCAAACCACTAGCCACCATTATGACCCAACAAGTCCAGCAATTTATTTGAAAGGATATTATATGCCGATATGGTGTCCTACATACCATCATCACCGACAATGGCCAACAGTTTATAGATAAAGAACTCGCTAAATTCTACATCGGTCTAGGCATCAAACACATAACCAGCTCTGTTGAACACCCACAGACCAACGGACAGGCCCAGGCGGCAAACAAGGTCATACTAGTGGAGCTACGCAAGCGGTTGGACAACGCCAAAGGCCGATGGCCATAAGAACTAGTAGAAGTGTTGTGGGCCTACAGGTGTACCCCTCAATCAGCAACAAACGAGTCTCCATTCAGCATAGTATACGGCGCAGACGCCATGATACCTGTTGAAATTGGCGAACCATCCTTGCACCGGGAACTATATGACTCAGCCCAAAATCATCAAAACATGACCACCCACCTGGACCTCCTGCCCAAGCGAAGAGAAAAAGCTCAAATACGCAACTTAGCTGCCAAACAAAGAGCGGCCGGAAAGTATAACGCGAACCTATGCCCGAGATCGTTCGCGAAAGTAGACTTGGTTTGGAAAATGGCCATCAGTGGAAGAAAGAAGGATGGCAAGTTCTCCGCGAATTGGGACGGCCTGTACCGAATACGTGAAGATGCCGAGGGAGGGGCATATCGGCTTGAGTAGTTGTCTGGGGAAGAAATACCTAACACATGGAATGTATCCCATCTAAAGTTTTACTTTAGTTAAAGACATTTTTTTGTACTAAAAACTTGTAACCCTGGGCGTACTCTTTTTCCTCACCTGGTCTTTTTCCCTAAGGAGGGTTTTGGCCGTGGAGGTTTTAACGAGGCACCCCAGATTTCATGAATAAACAAAGGGTTCCCAAACTTCACGACTATTCCTCACTTCGCTTCTCGCGCACGTGTAAGTTCCCCACCCTTTCCACAAGTAAGCGGTCTGGGTCGAACACCTCTAATATTAATTCGTTTAAGTTCCCCACCCTTACCACAAGTAAGCGGCCTGGGTCGAACACCCCTAACATTAATTCGTTTAAGTTCCCCACTCTTACCACAAGTAAGCGACCTGGATCGAACACCCCTAATATTAATTCGTTTAAGTTCCCCACCCTTACCACAAGTAAGCGACCTAGGTCGAACACCCCTAACATTAATTTGTTTAAGTTCCCCACCCTTACCACAAGTAAGTGGCCTGGGTCGAACACCCCAAATATTAATTCGCCTAAGTTCTCCACCCTTACCACAAGTAAGTGACTTGGGTCGGACACCCTGAACTTAATATTAGTTCGTTTAAATTTCCACTTTTACCACAAGCAAACGGCCTGGGTTGATTACCCTCAATAAAAATCGCATTCGCCAAACATCATATAATGTTATCGGCATCGAATAGACAACATCGTATACAAAAAACATTCATCATATTAAAAGCAAGGTAAAATAGTGTACGAATTATTACAAACTTAGAATTCATGAACAGTTTAACATCATAAAACAATAAAAGTCCTACGCCGCCTTGTTGTCATCACCCTCCACAGCAGCTTCCGCATCCTTGTCCTCCCCCGTCACTTCCTTCTCTACCTCCTCCTCGGGGCTGTTCTCGGCCTCATTAACAAGCTGGCCATCCACCACATCCTTGTTAACATCAAATCTAGGATCGGCCGCATCAATATCCTGACAAAAGAAGGCCTCCTACCTCACTCCTTTTTGGAACCCATTGATGTGCTCTTGGATAATACACCCTTTCAAGTCATCAGCTCCACTTCTACGCCTTCATATTTTTCTTAAGTTCATCATAATCCGCCTCCAGGTCCGCTATCCTTCCATTAAGTTTACTTTCTGAATCCAGACAGCGAACCTTCCAGGTTCCCAACCTCTTCTTCTCCTCCTCCCAACCTTCCCTCTCCTTCTTCCATGCAGCCCTTTCCTCCGCGAACTTGTCAACCTTTTCCTATAACTCCTCCACCTTTTCCCGGTTCCCCTCCTTCACTTCCCGACGATACAACGAACCAACCCAGCGACTCAAAATTAATGCCTTGCTCCCAAACTCCACCATCGTCCTCACTAGGTGATCCGGCTCCATACTATCGATAGAATTAATTACTATCTCCGGCAGGTTGATATCAATGTCCTTACTAATGGTCGCCAACGACAACTCTATCAGACCGACTTCTGGTGCTTTAGCCCCACTCGATGACCCTTGCCCAAGCAAAGCCGCCCTCACCTTTTTCACGTCCTTGCATCTATCGGGTCTAGCTGGTAACTCGGCCTTCCTCTTGGTGTCGCCATGTATATGCACCTCAACCAACGACTCTTGTAAGTTTGGAACCTTAGTGTTCCTGGCTATTTTGACCTTCACGGCCCTCTCCTTCCTCGATGCTTGAGAAAGCGTCAAATTCTTCTTCCCAGCCTGAGCCATGTGTCCTGCACAAATACACCAAGTTCCGGTTAGTTTAACTTAGAAACATCAAGACAGTTTAAGTCATAAAAAGATACCTTCAATATCAATAATCGGGTGAGCCGAATTATAAATCCTAACTAAGCCCTTAGTGGGCAGTTTATCAGAAAACTTCATCAGGACCTCCACCACCTCTCTATCCACTGCCAACAACACGTCGGTACCCATATCCTTATATCGAGAAGGGCTACCCGTCCAACTAAACGGAAATTTTGTACTCCTATCTGCATTAAGAAAATGTGACTTGCCCTCCTCCTTCACCACAACCTTGAAATAGCCATCCTTGAAATGCTTGAAGGACTATGAAAACGCGTCCAGTCTGCTAATGCTCGGTCGGCTCACCAAGGATAACCAAGTAGTCGGTTGTCACGGTCTCGTGTCATAAAAATATAGAAACGCATGAGGAGAAGGTCGTAGATACATTGACTGTCACAAAACACGAAAGGCCTGCAAGTAGGCCCAATTATTTGAATGTAATTGGGTAAGCGCCATGTTGAGCTGACGGAGAACCCCCATGGTGAAGTCATCTAGCGGCAACCTCACATGTAACTGAGAGAAATAACACATATACATATAAAAGACGCGCTCAACAGCGCTCACCCGCTCCAGTGACACGATACCACGGTCCAAGCCTTTCGCGATAACGTGGGTACAGTTCGACCAAGAATTCAGCAGACGGGACCACCAGAACAAGGACGACTAGTTACGAACATCAACCGTTACCCAGTCATAACCGGCCTTGGCCGGCCAGTTACTCTCTGTTATTTCTTCAGGAGGGTCTTCCCTCTCCTCGGTCATTGTCTCCATCAGAATTCTTCCCACCACAGCCACCGAACTAGTACTCTCCTCCTCAAGACGCCTACCTACACCCCTTCCGGACTCCACACTCCCACTACTAGAAGAAGACAATGACATAATATCACTACTACTAGACATACCTTTTTTGAAAGATGTCCGCAAAAATAAGGAACTAGTCGAACAGATCTAACGCACTCAAGTCTCTGATTACGAAATTCTCACAAATGAGCTAACAAACGCAAACCCTTTGCGAAATCCGCATTTATAAGCATGAATTCCAAACAACACAACTTCTTCTCGCCAAAAGTCATAACCCATACCAATCGACACAAAGCACACCAAAGGTCATGAGTATCAGGAACGACGACGCAAAACCCTTTTTGATTAGACTGTTGACACCCCCTTACCTGCTACAAACCTTATCTTGTCTTTAAGCCTTAACACTGTTCATCACAGTTAAAGAATGGGGGACTGGTGTACCGCACCTAGTCGACCTAGACGAAAGACAATGGACAGTTATCACCCTTTACCGACTTAACTATATCGACAAAGGCTGGGGGATTGGTGTACCGCACCTAGTCGGCCTAAGCCGAATGATAGCAAGCACCATGTACATGCTAAGGTACCTGGACTAAACCACTAAGAAGCGACATTGATAAAATAAGCCGAAAACAAAAATAGCGGCCTAAGCCGTTAAAGGGTAACCGACTTAGGCCGACAACTCTATAAAAACAACCAAGGAGTTAGCAAGAAATAGAACGCTCCAATAAAAGTCACCGGTCCCCAATAATCAAACTAAGGGCCTAGGCTAAGGCCCAGGCCCACCTACGGCCCAAGCAAGGGCCCAACCCATGACATGGCCAAACATAATTAATGATCTATAAATATGCATGGACCCCACGAATTAAAGGTACGCATTCATTACTTCCCTAATCACCTGATTTGACTTTCTGAGAGATTTCACTGACTTGAGCTTCGGAGTCCCTTCTGCAGGTAACCCCTCTTGGGTCCAAGCAGATATATGCCAACCGGGAAGAGGCCTACTGAGGAGATGGCAGACTATATGGGTAAGGTGATACTTGTGCCTAACTTATCTTATTTGTTTTCTGCAGGAACACAAAGATAAAATTCTAATCTCTTTTAACGTTCATCAAATTAATTTTTTTTTTATATTTTAAATAATAAAAATATATAAATTAAATAATGAAAAACTATTTTAAATTTATTATAAATAACAAATAATATATAAATATAATTTTAAAATATTTAAAAACATATATAAAAAATAAAATTAAAAACTTTTGGGAGAGTTGTGGCTCCCCTACATCATAATTAAGTTCTGCCATTGACCACCACCATCATTGCCACCATTACCTTCATCACCAACATCACCAACACCACCACCACCATCAATTAGGAGAAATTGACAAGTAGGTGAAAAAAATATTTGGAGTCTAAATCTTATAAAAAATATATTGGGACTTGATTTATTTGTGTTAACAAATTTAAGATGAATTTAAAATATTTTATTTTCCTCTATCTAAGTCATTGCCCTCCATCTAGGTCTAATATAAACTAATTTAATGACCATGAAACATAATTACTATTAGAACGTTCTTTCATAAACATGTATTTATTATATTATGATTGCTATTTTTTTTTATTTCTCACTAAAATATTTTGATTTTAAATTTTATTATTTGACTAATGACAAATAATAAACTAGTGATTTTTTATTTAAAAAGTAAAAACTAATATCTAATTAAATTAAATTCAAAAGAAGTAAATTTTATATTAATATATTGTAGTTAATTAAATTATTTAGTTTCACAATTTCAAATTATCCTAAAAATTTTAAAATATTTGTCTCACATTCTTCGCGGTTTATTGTTTCCTCCAAATTTTGGGTTTTGATTGTTTGCTCGAAATCCATTCTTCTCTTCCTTTATTTTATTTCATCTTCCCCTTATTCACCATACATAGATTTAAGTCTTCAGTAATTTTTCACATTCAACTTTCCCCCTTTTTCTTCAACGGCTCGACTCATTTTCCCCATTTCTCTCTCAACCTTGAGTGAAAAGCCCTAATTTCGATTCTGTGAAGCTTGTGAGAAATGATTTCCACTTGTTTTTTCCTTATCACATCACACTCACACAAAGATGAGAATGACAGAAATACCTCAAGGAGACGAAACGTGAAACCCACGACGAAGAACGCAAGAGTGAGAACAACACAAGCACCCACGTCGAGCTCATTGACGACGAAGGTCACCCACGTGCCACAATAGTCAACGAGCCAGGTTCATTCCCATTGTATGATTTTTTTTTCTTTTCTCATTTTTGTTTGCTCTAATCATTGATGTTTTGTCTCCTAGCAGTTGTGAAGGTTAGATGGCGATGATTTATGCTTTGTATGTGATGTTGTGGTTCTGTGTGTATATGGCGCATTCCCTTCTCAATTGATATTATTTCAGTTCCTTTCTTTTGTTTGATTATATGTATGTATGGTCAACTTCCCTTCCCATTATATGATTTTAGTTTGATCTACATTGTATGTTCATTCAATTTCAGGTTCAACAATAATGAACCAAAATTTTAACATGTCTATGGCATATTTGTTTGTAACAGATATGAATACTTGAAATATATACTGATTTGAGAGAATATAGTGTTATTCTAAGTGTATCGTAAAGAAAAGAGATCTCAAATGTTCTTAAAAATCCTCCAAATTCCAAAACTTACTTTTCATTGTCACTAATGAACACAATCAATAAGTCCAAGTCCATTATAAGTGACCATGTTCGGTGTGTGAGTGAATGTCTTGAGCCTAATAATCTTTAAACATAAAAAGATATTGAGAATAATAACCCTTTGTAACTCCCCATTCCTTTTTTGACGTTGCTAGTAGAAATTGGTTCTCCTTTCTATAAGGCAGTTGAATCAATTGCAAACACGTGTCTATTCACATACTTCTATTGTTGATGTTAAACTCACCAAGAAATAAGTGAAATATTTGACTGAATTGAGAGGTAGACCATACAATGTACTTGTGATGAGGTATGAGCCATTGGAAACCTCTTATTGTCTTAGAGTATTAAATATACTCATTAGTTGAAAACCAACTTGTGAGGACAAATTGAAAAATGTTCCAAATGTTTAAGATAACCCTTGCGTAGCCATGATGTATGTGATACAAACATTGAAATAGAAGGGCAAATTAGGAAGGCCCAAAAGGTGTACAAGAGGAGAAAATGGAAGCCCATTACTTGGGGTCCACAAACACACACTCACTGATTGAGTTCAATAGAATTGCCTACGTGGCTATGAGGAGGGAAAGAGAGAGGATCAGGGGATATAGGAGACATAAGGTCCTAAAGGAAGGGAGGGCTGGTTTTTTGAAAGGGGAAACCAGAGGATAGGTTGGTCTGGGATGGGACGAGAGTGTTATTAAACCTCTATGTTTTGAGAATATTGAAATAATACATTGAATTTTATCTTTCAAATTCCTTTTACTATTTTATTGGGTTCTATCAAGTGGTATTCAGAGCACGATTTTGGGAGTGCATGGTGATTACGAGAAACACAATGGAAAAGCGTATGGAAGGCTTGGAACAACAACTAGTGGAGTTGAGAAATTTAATCATTTCGCGTAGCAGGTCTCATCGGGGATGATCTTTCAAAAGACGAACACATAGGCGAGGGTAGAGGAACGATGACAAAGATGGCGAAGTCGAAACTGAAGGTGGTTCGCGCTCCACTTCACGAAGCATGAGTGGCGAATCGTCATACAACTTCGGCGACGCAAACTAAAAATTCCCATTTTCAGGGGCGATGATGCTTATGGTTGGATAGTTAGAGCCAAAAGATATTTCAAATTGAATATGGTGCACGATGACGAGAAGTTGGATGTCGTGGTTATTGCCCTGGGAGATAATGCATTGAGCTAGTTCCAGTGGTGGGAAGAACAAAGTCCAGAGTTGAACTGGGAGGAATTTAAGGGGGCTCTAATTAGACGCTTTCCACCAGGGTTGGTGCAAAACCCGTTTGGCCCATTGTTGAGTATTAAGCAGACAAGCTCAGTCATGAAGTATAGGGAGAGGTTCGAGAGGGAATCATCTCTGTTGAAAAAAGAGGAAAGAATTATGTTTAAGGGTATTTTTCTCAATGGGTTGAATGAAGAGATACAAGCTGAACTGAAGTTATATGCCACTAGGTCATTGGAGGAATTAATGGATAAAGCATTATTGTTAGAAGAAAAAAATAATGTTTTACGTAAAGTTGGGTTGATGGGTACATAAAAGAAAGGAGGGGAACGACCTCAAACAAGGCAGACAAAAGGCTTTACTAGATCGAAGAAGGGAGGAAGTAAAGTGGGGTCAACCATTAGAGTGACTGAAAATGATTCTACTAAAAGGAAGATAGTGGGGGGGAGGAAGATTATCATAGGTAGAGCTACGTGATGGGAGTAAAAAGGGATTGTGTTTTAAATGTGGAGAAACGTGGGGCAAATATCATATGTGCAAATTTAAACATTATCAATTCGTAATGGTGAAGGATTTGGAAGGTGAGGAGTCACAGGGGAGTGAGGGAGAGGAAGAAAATGGGGGCAATCTTACTTCTAAGATATTACAGATTTCATTGAAAGCAAAGAAAGACTGACTTCTAATCGGTCTTTCAAGGTAATGGTAAGTATTGGAGGAATGGAGGTATTGGTTCTAGTGGACTGTGGAGCTTCTGCTAACTTTATGATGAGTGCGTATTTTTGTCCTCATTTAATGTTTAATTCTGGGTATTTAGTTGAATTTGTGTGCTTAAAGATTGATTTAATTGGGATTTCCTATTATTGGGTTTATTGAGCATGAGATACAAAAACATGTTAAAAATAGCTTTTTAGTTACATAAATGTTCTTTGGATATTTTGAGGTGTGTTAGTGCAGCTGCAACTAAGTTGAGCTCATGGAGGTGCGGAAATAAATTGATTAAAGCTTCATAACACCTTAAAGATAAATCCAAGAATAAGAAATTATCAAAAGCACAAAAATCCAAGCCAAGCATTGCATGAAGACGACAAGAAAAGCTTGAAAAAGTGAGGAAGTTTGGCTAAACCAAGAAGAGAGGAAAGAAAAATTGGACCTTGCGATTTTCTTTATCTTTATGATAGAAGATAATTTGGGAAAATATATCTTTAGATATTTTATTTGATATTTTTAAATAATTATCTTATTTAATTATATCATAAAATATTAAAAGATAATAACTACCACATCTTTTTAAATATGACAAGATCTTCTTGAATCTTTTTAGTTCCACAACAAACAAATATTTCTTGAAGATATAGGATTATTTAGAAGATAATTTAAGGAGATTGCAAATGGTTGATTTGGAAAATTAATAGAAATACTAATTGGTGATAATTTATCATATATCTTTAATTAATTAATTAATTTAATTATATTAGATATTGATATTATCAACCAATTATATTTGTCAAATAGTCTATATTAGATATTGATATTATCAACCAATTATATTTGTCAAATAGTCTGTATCTCTCCAAATATTTTTAAATATTTATCTTTATCTTTATTTTAAAAGATATTTGAGAGATTTTTGCAACAGAAAAGCTCAATCCAATTCCTATATAAAGTGACCAAGGGAGAAGCAGAAAGGACAAGCTTGGCACTTCGGAATTTAGGAACCCTTAGGGGGGCCTAATTTCTTTCTCTCTCCTTTCTTCTATTATTTTTATTTTATTTTGCATTCCATGGAAGGCTAAACTATTTGGTTGATTCTATTGTAATTTCTTAATTGGATTCTGAGGTTAGATCAATTAATTTCTTTGTTCTTTTTATTATTGTTGATGTTTTCATTCATCTATATTTTTTATCTTTGAATTACGTAAGAAATAATGATTTTAAATCTATATGCATGTTGGTCATATGAGTCCAAGGGTTTTTAAATTAAATTGAGACTTTACTTTGATTTTATTTAGAAACTTTCATATGATTAAATGAGTTTTTACCAATAATTGAGACTTTACTTTGGTTAAAGGTATTTACTCTAACTACAATTA
>Ga0214543_1008016_pt1 | contig 17620 bp, 10 predicted proteins | sample CNSS2metaG_FD_160094 | JGI IMG/M metagenome (GOLD analysis project Ga0214543, IMG submission 160094) | Root nodule microbial communities from cowpea collected in UCLA plant growth center, Los Angeles, California, USA - CNSS2 | ecosystem: Host-associated > Plants > Roots > Nodule | place: USA... | reverse complement strand
TATTGCTTACCAATTTTTTTTTTTTTTTTTTTTTCCTTTTCATTTTATAAACATCTCAGTGGTGCTCAAGAATGCCCTTCTAGAACGTTTTTGAACCTTTGAATTTATTTTGGACGAGGCCAATATCAATTACTATATTCATGTTCCATATGTCATGGTTACAGAAATTTCAGAAGTGTGAATATGCTAAAACAAAGTTGTTTAAAACTGAAGGCCGTGGATGGGGTCTTTTGGCTGATGAGGATCTTAAGGTAATCATACGATATAATATATTGCAGTGAAATTAGCAAAAGGAAAAGGGAAACTTTCTTATAAAAACCTGATGAATTTCAATGCATTTTATGTTTTATGGGTATGGCTTATCATGTAGTCATTCCTTTAGTTCAGCAGTGCCACACTTCAATTTACATATTTCATACAGGCAGGACAATTTGTCATCGAATACTGTGGAGAAGTTATATCATGGAAGGAAGCCAAACGTAGATCTCAGGCTTATGAAGATCAAGGTAAAATGCCAATAAATTCAATGTTTCTGTTTGTCTGGTATTTGACTGTACGTTTTAAAAAAATGTTTGATTTTTGCAGGCCTTAAAGATGCATTTATCATTTGCCTTAATGCATCTGAATCTATTGATGCAACCAGGAAAGGAAGCCTTGCTAGATTTATAAATCATTCCTGGTAATCACTATATACTAAAATATGAAGATTAAGTAAAACGAACCTGTTAGTATGCAAATATAGTAGGCGCTTTTTCTTGTTCTCCTTTGTTTCCCTTGCCCAAGGTTTGATATCAAATGAATACTTTTAAGTTTGCAGTCAACCGAATTGTGAGACGAGAAAATGGAATGTGTTGGGGGAAATAAGAGTCGGAATATTTGCAAAACATGATATTCCTATTGGAACTGAATTAGCTTATGATTATAATTTTGAATGGTTTGGAGGTGCAAAGGTTCGTTGCCTATGTGGTGCACTCAAATGTTCAGGGTTCCTTGGAGCAAAATCTCGTGGTTTTCAGGTAAGCTTTACTTAGGTAGTTTTAACCCCACAAAAATGAAGTGCTTGGATGAATCCTTTTGTATGCTTCGCATGGCGTGATCGTTGTAGTCTATGAGCTTTTAAGTCCTGCTGATAGCTTGAAAGGTGATGGTTAGATGTTTTTTATTGTAGTGTAGATGATTGAATATAAAACCTAGATAATATGGAAAATGTGTTAATGGAGGCTTTATTAAAGAGACGAACTCTTCTGTTCAATTTGATTATCAGTTTTGATCCATTGCAGTAAACATGGTAGAATCTTGCCTTAGGTGGTTTGTGCATGTATAGTGATGATCACTAGAGGTCTGAATTAGGAGAGTAGATCACATTGAGGGTAGCCTTAGTGCTTGGGGCAGAGGGTAGCCTTAGTGCTTGGGGCAGTGGGAAGCCGAAAAACTATAAAAGTGTTTGGGAGGAATTTAAAGGTCTATAGGTTGCCTATTGAACACTATGTTTTACTTGATCCATGTAACCAACCTGACTTACTGGTAAAGGGCTTGATTGTTGTTGTAGCAGTTTTGATCTAGTGGAATGCATGCGCTGACAACCATTTAATCGGGGGAAGCACTTTTTTTTAATAATTGGAAATAGCTAGTTTTATTCATTTCTTTTTCTTTACTTTACTTTTCCTTTTCTTTTATTATTATTATTATTATTCATTTTTAATCACTATTTTTCCTAATGTTGGGAAAACTATGAGCAGGAGGATACTTATCTATGGGAAGATGATGATGATAGGTAATTGTTGATGTGTCCTTTTCTTTGTGATTCATTCTTCTCTAAATAACAGCTTTCATTTTCTCTTTTAGAAATCTGCAAACCACTGTAATAATCAAACATAAAATGAATTAGTATTGAGTACCTATCCCCTGAAACTAATGTCATTGTTTCAAAATTTTCCTTTCTGACTATGGGAAAACAAACTACCATCATCAACCAGGTTACTAGCACATGGAAATCTTGAAAATCCAGTCATGAAATTGTCATATATTCTATTTTTGGAACAAAGTTAAAAGTTATGGCATGATTTGTCATTTTATATATATTTCATTAAACATTATAAATATTTTAGGGGATAAATGTTTTTACTAGTTGATAATGTTGGTTATTTTGTGATTAGTCCCTCTATAATTTCTGTTGTGATTTTCCCCCCCTTATATTTAACCTAAAATACTGTGTTTTATTCTCTCACCGGTGCATTTGTTAGGAGCCAAGGTGAGTGACTTCATATTTCTTTGCAAATACAAATAAAAAAGTCAAATAGATTAATTCCAAAAACAAAATTTTTTAAGAGATTAAAAATATTAAATCATTTTTAATATACAAAATCAAAGAAAATGACGATATTGTTTTTGTTCCTTTCACTTATTAACCTAATTTAGACGTATTTTTTTTCTCCTTATTGAAATAAACTTTTTCTCCCGATATTTGTTTCTAAAAATAGTTATACATCGACAATGTAAAAATGGAAAACAATTTTACACTTTTTCGGTCACAAACCAAACCAGTGTAAAGGGGCCATTGAACTTTTATTTTATTGTATCAGAGCAGGAAGTGTGAGCATTATAACTTTTCAATAAGCAAAATTTAATTAATTCTAAAATACCTGATTAGTAATTGTAAAATGCCTGATTAAGATTAACAACTCTTTCTCCTGATATTTATTTTATTTATATACAACATATCTACATTGTAACTTTTAAATACACAATTTAAAATAATGCTAAATTTGTTTACACCGTTCCTTTGATTCCTTTTTCTCGTGGTGACTTGGTGCATAATATTCTTGTTGATGTTATTGGTTACAGGTACTCTGTTGAGAAAATTCCTGTATATGATTCTGCAGAGGATGAACCAGTGTCAAATGTTAATGGACGAACTGAATCCTCTTTAGATGTGATGCTTAAAGCTGAGCAACTATCTGAGTCCGCTGGTTTCAATGTTCAGTCCCTTGATTCAGTTCAGATGAAAGATTTAGATGTCAAAAAGATTAAAACTGAAGTAGCAGATGAGGATATGCACTTGTACTCCCACGATACTGAACAGGCGCTTTCACAAAAGAATGCAATGATATCACGAATCCGAGGTAATGCTGCAGGCAGAAACTATCACATTGGACCTAGGTCCATGTCTACCAAAAGATCAAGGGCATATAATGGCGGAAGGTTTAAAAATCTCGTAGAGAAGAAAATTGATGCCAAGTTTGCTGCTGGCCTCCTAGCATCCAAGGAAGCACAAGAAGAGATTTTACATTGTGAGGTACAATTTTCGTTAGTTTTTGTTGTTGCTGATTGCTGAACATTATAACTTTGGCTCTTAATTTTGTTATTAGTGGGGATTTAATCTCAGGTACGTTCTCTTGCAAATATAGCTTTAGTAACGTAGTTATCAGATTCGTAATCGGATCTGGAGGATCCTTTGTTTTAAATGACTAGTTCATAAATCTAGATTTATCATTTAGAGAAAAGTAAATGTATTTGAACTTAGCTGGAAGCCTCGAAGAGTTGTAAAAGTTGCAGACTTTGAAATTGTAAAAGTTGTTTAATTTGGTGGCAAACTCCAATCCTATCACTCCTTTATATTGTGCAGTTGCAGACCACCCAAATCATATTTGTTACTGATTTTTAATATAGTTCACAGTAATCAAGAATGTCAAGTGAGAAAGTAAAAGTGCATTTGTTTTTTCTTTGAAATTAGTAAAGTTGATAAGCACTTCAATTCTACTAAATGGTAATGAATTCTTCCTTTGAACTCTGCACTCTTGTTTCAAAGAAGTCAAATCCTTTGGTTTCATATTGGGGAATTCCTTTTCCTCTGGTCCCTCCCCCTTCCAAATCTCTTCATCCTGCAATTACTGCTTAATGCACTTCTCTTCTTACCATCACTGCTTAATGCTAATGTAAGAAATTACAAAACCTTAAGAATGTCAACATCGAGACCAAAATAATCAGATTGTTGGGCATAGTTTAGATGTGAATTGGAACAGGGGTTTTGTGCATCATAGTAAATGCTTTATTATCACTCAATTATGCTGTTTAGCATACGGTGCCGATTGTTTTTCTTTGTCTAGTTTAGTGTTCATCTCTTATTTAAAGGTATCTCTATGCAGAAAATAAAGGATGATGCTACATCTACTCTTGATTCCTTATACGATGAAATACGGCCTGCTATTGAGGAACACGAGAGGGATAGCCAAGACAGTGTATCCACCACTGTCGCAGAGAAGTGGATACAGGCTTGCTGCCTAAAATTGAAGGCTGAGTTTGATCTCTACTCGTCAATTGTGAAAAATGTTGCTTGCACTGCACATAGGGCACCTGGACAACCAAAACCTACTGAAGTAGATAACGAAAACGAAATTAAGTTCTTGACAGGTTGAATTTCTCTTTTCATTTTTTCCAATCTGTAATTTTCAACGTCACTGAATATGTGGTCAAATTTGGGGGGAACTTCTTTCATTAAATTGAGAATCTAAGACTCGATGAATAAATCTTTTCAATATTTATTTGTTATTTTTGCCTTTTTTCCCCCATATATATGGAAATGAAAATACATGGAATAAACTATTGGTTGCACTGGACAAATGTATTATAAACGGTATGTTCGTTGGTCGCCTGTTAATATATATTTTCTCAGCATATACACCGTCCAAATAATTATTTTAGCATGGATCTATCTTCTCATAGAGATCAAATCAATGATAACTTAATCACTTTCCAGACATCGGTGTCTCATTGACTTGACCAAATAGAGCGAATTGTTAATCCATTGGTATCGCATATTCATCGTGGATATTCCTCTTAGTAGCTACAGACACGGAGAGTTAATAAGAAAAAAATATAAATATATATATATATATATATATATATATATATATATATATATATATATATATCTTCTTTCTAAAATACCTTGTTTGGATAGTCGGTGAGATAGTGAGGGAAGAAAAATGAAATAAAGGTGTTACAAATTGAAATTAACTAAAACGGAATTATAAATTTTCTGCACTGGTGAAAATAAAAAGCAAATGTGAGGTGAAACCAAAGAAATAAAATAAAGTAAGAGTTACAATTTTAGGGGTATATTCAATTGAAATTTCAGAAGATATTTAGATTTCATTTATAGTAAATAAAATTTAAACTTCTGTAAAAATGTATGATATTTCTAGTGAGTCTCTGTAACTGTAAAGTAGTCTCAGTAATTTTGACCCATGTGAAATGGAAGGAGAATGATGTTATTTCGGCCCACTCATGACTTCCCATTTCAACATAATGTCTGGTTACATCTTTTTAAGCGGAAGGATGTTTTTTTTTTCTTTTCTGTTGTTGTTTTCATCACTAGGCCTCTATCACTTGTTTTCTGTAGGTGGACGAGGAACTTCAATATTAATACATGATTTGGGAGGGTGTAAAAATTAGTGTATTTAAATTAAATTCAATTTTGATCATGAAGGAAACAGTTTTTTGTGTCTGAAAATGTATTGTATAGATTTCACTTGGAGTTTGAATGGGTCCAACCCCAATGCAACAATCCAACCAAACCCCATTGGGATAAACATGTCAAATCACAATTTAGCATGAATAGGAAACCAGATTTTTAACTGTCAAGAAAGCTCATGATTTGTTTTGTTAAAAAAAAAACAGAAAAAAAGAAATGCAAGTAGGAGAAGTAAGTGCAGAAAAAATGTGAGAAGTTCAGTTGACGATTATGGAGGAAGAAACATAATTGGAAACTGTGCAATAATAAGATAGAATAGATAATGAAGCTGAAAAGAAACAAAGCCATTTGATGGGAGAAACCAACTTTATCCAACCTGTCTCCTTCCCTCTCTAAGGTCAACAGAGAGCCACTAATAATGAACCTCTGAAGTCAACAAGAGCGCCAAAACTGATAAAAGAGCCAAAATTCACAGCAGAGGGGAAAAGCAAAAGAAAAATGAGGTTAAAATGGAGTTCATGACTTAAGCAAAACCGTTGACTGGTCTCCCACAACATCTTCCACGAAATCACGATCACAATTCCTTCCCATTTTCCATTCCCTCTCCCTTAATCATTCATATCTCTCTCTCTCTCTCTCTCTCTAAATTCACTCAGTCAATCAATCATTCCACCCCTGCCATGGAGCACACCTTCCAAGCCATAGTCGCTGCCATAGGCAGCTTCTTCGTCGTCACGCTTCTCCTCGCCGGCGTCATCATCCTCTGCCAGCAGTACCACAACTCCTCCAAAGCCCGCACCCGCGCCCGCGCCATTCAGAGATCAACCCGCCCCGCCCCCGCCCGCGATGCCTCTTTCTCTCTAGCCGTTGTCGACGCCAGCTGGTCCTCCGACCCCAACCTCATCAAGATCACGTGGGAGGAGCTCGCCGTCGCCACCGAAAACTTCTCCCCACACCTCATCGTCGGCGACGGCAGCTTCGGCCTCGTCTACAAGGCCCGCCTCTCCACCAACGCCCTCGTCGCAGTCAAGAAGCTCTCCCCTGACGCCTTCCAGGGTTTCCGCGAGTTCCGGGCGGAGATGGAAACCCTAAGCAAGCTCGACCACCCAAACATCGTCAGAATCCTCGGGTACTGGGCCTCCGGCCCAGAACGCTTACTCGTCTACGAGTTCATCGAAAAGGGAAACCTCGACCAGTGGCTCCACGAGCCCGATCTCTCTCGCTCCCCCCTGTCCTGGGAAACTCGAGTCAACATCATCCGCGGCGTGGCCCACGGGCTTTCCTACCTCCACGGGCTCGAGAAGCCCGTCATTCATCGCGACATAAAGGCCAGCAACATCCTGCTGGACTCCAAGTTCCAGGCCCACATCGCTGACTTTGGGCTTGCGCGCAGGATGGATAAAACGCACTCCCACGTTTCCACGCAGTTCGCCGGCACCATGGGGTACATGCCGCCCGAATACATTGAAGGGTCGAATGTGGCGAACACGAAGGTGGATGTGTACAGTTTTGGGATTTTGATGATTGAGACGATGGCGAGTCACCGGCCGAATTTGCCAATGAAATTGGGCCAGAGTGACATTGGGATGGTCCAGTGGGCGAGGAAGATGAGGGAGCAAAATGCGGAGCTGGAGATGGTTGATGTGAATATTTCAAGAGAAGGGTTGAGTGAGGAAAGTGTTAAGGAGTATGTGCGCATAGCTTGTGAATGCACCAGTCAATTGCAGAAGGAAAGACCCTCAATGCCAGAAGTTGTTGAATGGTTGGACTCCATGCCTCTCAAACCTCTCATCTCATCCTAATCATGTAAATGCCTGCTACTTCTTCTTCACTCACCCCATTAAATCTACCTCTACTTGTTTTACTATAACATTATTTACCTTATAATCATCATCTTCTGTTCAACCTTCCAATGTCTTCTTTTTCACCATTATCATTCCTTTTTCTTTTGTGATTATTTTATTTATTATATTGATTTCATTATGTTAAAGAGATCAATCATACTTTTGTGGTTCCAATATGGTGTAGATTTCACCTCAACCAACATTTGAATAATATTGAAGATTTTCGATTTCTCTCAGGCCTGGTTGTATAACTAGATGATCAATCAGGTCAGTAAATAATTTATTAATAGAATCTTCCTTATATAAATGTAATTCAATTGTCACACATGTCATGAAAAGCTCCCCAAGTTATATGTGGGCTTTATAAGAATACATGTAGATTCAACCATGCCTCATCTTCACTTTTTACTAATGATAAAAATGGCTCACTTTCTACGATGATGACAATTGATAACATCATACTCTTAAGATTTAAGAGTTAAAAAAAACATTATTTACATTTTAACTTTATGTTCATTTTCTTGTATTTGGTGACACTTACAAGTCATGAGTAGAAAAATTAGACGTCATATTACATTCAAAATCATAACTCATTATAACTTTTATGATAATTTTTACATTTGTAAATACAACAGAACCTTATTGACGCCTACAATTTTTTATATGAAAAAAAAAATGATTGTATTGTATAAAAAAAACATGATTGTATTATATAAAAAACCTTTCTGTTTGTCACCTTAACATACATGTATCATAAAATAACATTATACAGTGGTAATTGTATATTCATGGAAATTCGACTTATAAATAATGATTAATTATTGACAAATAAAATCTTTCTGTTGACAAGCATACTGAGTTTATAGAATATTTTTACAAGTATCTTATCTTTATGGATTAGTATAATATTTAAATATATCTATCATCTAATTTTAATTTGCAATCAAAATATTTATAGAAGTATTTTGAAATGTTAGTTTAAAATTAAGTTTAAATGACTAACTAAAAAAAAGTTAAGACTAAACTATAATAATGTTAACAAAGTATTGATTGAACTTCACTTGTCTCATTCTTATGCACTTATATGATTATTTATATGCTTATTGAATGGCTTAAGTTTCAAAAGTCATCCAAAATCAATTCCTGAACTTTGGATTTTCTACAAATTCTATTGTGACAAGTGATTCTTCAAATCATCAAAACAAAATCTTTATATTAAGTTCAAAACCAGTTCAACAAATTAGTTTAAATTTATTTCTGCCATTCAAAGTTATTAGATGATTTTATTTAGCTTAGATTTAGATCATGGTTTCCAACTTGGATCTATACCAAAATTCAAAAAATGTGATAAAGTCACCTTAGCATCACAGGAACAGAGTCAACCCTGTAACATTGAACAGAATGATAGCACATATATGAATCAAGAATAATATACAGAAGAAGTTGATAGATAATTGAAAAGAAAATTAGTCACTCATGCTTATGAGTGTCATATCAAGTATAAGATGTAAGTCACGATAAGTTGGATTTGAACCCTCCATTTCTGGTTTATCTATTAATTCCTTATCTTTTGAAATATTAAAGTAGTACAGTAGTTAAAAGAAAGGGACGGAAGGAGAAGGTTGTGGATAAAATCTTTTTCTGATAATTTAGAGAAATAAAATTAATTTGATAAATTTTAAAAGGAAAAGCGGAAGAGGTTATATCTTCAATTTCTACGGCTAAAAAAAATCAACAACTAACCATTACCGGAAAAAGAAAAAAAAAATATTCCTCCTTGTTTTTATTTTTGTTTCCTTTTCTCTTTCATGCAATAAATATTGTAAATTTGTACTTTAACTCTTTATGAGATCGATGATTTTCGCTTTAAATTACATTTTTGTTCGATGTCATGAGTTAGCTAGATATTTTTAATTAATTGAAACAATTGAAATGTTCTTGTCTTCTTAATTGTTTAGGTTAACTTCTTTAACTTCCTACTTCTCCATTTGTATCTTCAGGATTTACTTTTAAAATTATATATATATATATATATATATATATATTATAAACTTTGAAATATAATTATAAAGGAAAAAATTAAGGTGTGGTGAAAGGTAGGAAAAAAAAGACGACGTCACTTATTTTGATAAAATTGAGACTAATAGAAAATATAAGTTATTGTTTGAAGAATAAAAATATATTTATATGTTTGAAAATAAGTTATATAAATTGAAGTAAAAGGTGTGCTTAATATAAATATGTGTCTATCAAGTGGATTATCTTTTCTCAAATAACTATGGACTTTCCATAAACATGACATAAGTATGAGGCGAAAAATTAATATCGAAGGTTGTCGATGTATATGAAATTTAAGGTAAACTTTAGTAGTGATAAAAATATATAAGCACTTCTACTTTTATAAACATAAAAAAATAACAAAAAAAATAATATTATATTCTTTTATCACTTGTTTTCTGTATGAATGAATAATGGAAGGAAATATGTAAGATGTCTAACTTTTTCATGCACACTCTATATAAAAAAGATGAGTGTTGAAAGATATTAAATATATCTTTAATTATCTTTCTCAACAATCTTGGATAAACATTTTCAAATATTTATTAAAAATAAAAGCTAATAGAAAACTTGTTTATATTATATTTTCCTGAAAAAATTAGAGAAAAAGTTATCGAAAAAACATTGTTTCTTGAAGGAAATATCGGTAAAAATAAACTAAAATTTTCCATATTTTTAATTTAAAAAACTTCATGCTCTTCCGTTTTTCTTAATTCTTTATTTCATCATACTAGAAGAGTTTAATGATGTACACCATATTCATATTGATGGTGAATTATATAGGATAGATAATTTAACCATTTTTCTTAAATTTTTTTAATCTCGTTGAGTCTTTATTTTTGTTATGACATGGTGAATATTGGCCAAACTTGGTTATTATTAAGGGACCTATGACTTTCTCAAAAGTCTTTAATTTTATATTTTGATATGTAATTTATATATATTTTAAAAATATAGTATATTATATATATATATATATATATATATATATATATATATATTGTATATTATATATTATATCTTATATATTTAACTTTTACTATTATTTTTATTTATCAAAATTTCCTCTCTCTTTTATTTACTAGTGTAATAAAAATTCAAGAGAGTAAACAAAACATTATTTATGGCAAAGTTTGGTTGACTCAAATATTATATCTACACTTATTTTTATTTATTTATTTTATATCGGTAGCACTTGTAAGTCATTATCACAAAGACAGGAATCATAATATTTAAATCACAAATCATTATAATTGCATGTTATTTTTTATAATTTGATTTTGAATTATAATTTAGGCCACTTATACACACAAGACCGTGTCATTCGCGCCTACAATATTTATATAGTTTGCACCAGAGTCTTCTGCTCCCTCATGGATAATTAATAATTAATTCAAGTATTCCAAAAAAGTGTTCTCCCACTTTTTGGTTCCCTACTTATTTAGTTAACCATACCATTCTTATTTTCTTTATAATCATCACTACTCAGAGAGAATAAGAAAAGAATAGATAAGAAATTATATATAATTATTTTAATAATTTTTTAAAAACCAAATTATGATAAACTATTAACTAAATAATGGATTATCACTTTACCCATCTATTATATATCTACTTTTCTAAATCTCTCCAACATTCTATTTACCTTTTTTGTACTTTCTGTATCATCAATAAAATTTTTTAATTCCGTCAACAGAAACAAATGCATCAAGGCTGAGTCCAATAGACCAAAAAGCTTATATTTAATTTTTTTTTTTAAAAACTTTCAAATTGTATAATTTGAAAATCAAAATAAAATTTTGAAATGTTTTTTTAACTATTTTTTAATTTAAAATTATGTTTTACTTTCATATTGCATAAATTTTATATATATATATATATATATATATATATATATATATATATATATATAAATTAAAGTCCTTTAAGAATACACAACCCCCATATCTAGAGTAGACGGAAAAACTTAAGTTATGGATCAAAGTTTGGCTAAGGTATAAATATATATTTTATAAAAATTATAAATTCTAAACATTATTTTATTATTTATATCTACATTTTCATTTTCCTTTTTATCTTTTTTTTTTTAAATCCAATTATGTTTTTAAAGACTATGACAAAATTTGTCTCATGGTGTCACTTAAAATGTAGCAGATAGTACTTTTTGTCCAGTTTTTCTTGTACTAAAAGGAGAGATAAATTTGAGAGGTGGACTGGGTTGGGCCGTGGAAAAGTGCAATTTGAGGCTGTTTCTTCCTTCACCCATCAAATTTCTTTCTGCACCCCCATCACAAAATATTTATAAATATTCATTATTTAATTGAAAGGGAAAATACAAGTAAACATTGGGAACAAATAATATGATTTTAATATTGATTTTTTAAAACATAATTGAAGGTTGAATGTTTTTGTATTTGACTGAATATTGGTAAATTTGATTGGAAATAGATGTTATAGAAGTAGTTTGAAATGAAGTGATTTAAATTTAAAACGTAATTTTATATTATTTTTTAATCTAATTCATAAAGTAGGCGTAAATCTACTTTTTATTGGTTATAATTCGGTCAATGTACGACTTTGATACCGATATATATTATTAAATTGTTAACAACAAAATTTTAATATATTTCATGTGATATATATATATATATATATATATATATATATATATATATATATATATATTGTAGGTGAATAGCTGAGTAACTACAGCAATTTTCTCACAAAACATTATAATATCTCTTAATAGTAGATCATGATGGTTTAGTTTTGAACCATTAAACGACTAAATATGTAATTAAGTTTATATAGAAAATAAAATTACATATTCACATAACGATAAAGATAAAAATGAATTTGATCCCAATAATTATATACTTTTTTTCTTTTCAATCAAATATACTTTTAAGAACAAACTTGACTTATACAAACATCTTTTCAATCAAATATACTTTTAAGAACAAACTTGACTTATACAAACAAAACTAAACATATTTTTCATAAAAAAAACTACATTTTTAGCTTCTAAAATCGGCCTAAAAATTATACATTAAATTAACAACCAATTTAACCCTAAATTAATCAAACAAATTTATATTTTAAAAGTCATTTCTTAAAAAGAAAAGAAAAAAAGACTTAATTACCACCACTCGAATCATACTCTAAAATCACAGTTTTACTTACCAACACGGCGGGTGCGTATATTTTAATGTTTTATTTTAGCAACTATATTTTTTTTGTGTACTGTAATTTAAGATCTAAATCCATAATTGAATGTCTTATTTTGTAATTCACTTTTGAAGTAGTTTTTCAGAGACAAAATTTATCTTTTACTGAATTTAATTTTATAGAGGAATTTTAAATAAATTATTAAGCAAATGAATTGGCTTATAAAGTAAAATAATAGTATAAAAAACTTTTGTAAAAAGTTGTTGTTTATATTTTTTATACAAAGGCAATGTTTTTTAATTAAAAAGTTGACTGTATATTCTGAAAGTGTATACAAATTATTGAATACCGATATAGACAGTAAAAACCTGAACATTTCAAAAAAAATGATTCACCATTAATAGATACTTTCTACTAGTCGTCTCCATTATTTGTTCCGTAGGTGTGATTTTATACTTTATATATTACCTTTTGATTTAATATTTGTGAAAAAATGATGACAATTCACATGTAATGAAACAAAGTGGGAGGCATGAACGTGCCACTCTCTGATTGAGTGGGAAAGAGACTTAGAGAAAGTCCTATAAATAAGTGGATACATGCTCTAATTTGAAGTATCACTTAACCAAAACAATGATGGGTAGTGTTACTGCCATTGCTACCATTTTCTTCTTGCTTTCTTCCTTAGTTTTGGCTTCCTCTGACGCACTTGAAAGGCCTCCGATTGTGGATGGACTCTCATGGAACCACTATTTCAGGAACTGTCCCAGGCTTGAGACGATAGTGAGAACCCATCTCCAGAAGGTGTTCAAGAAGGACACTGGTCAAGCACCTGCCTTACTCAGGATCTTCTTCCATGACTGCTTTGTTCAGGTATTTACCTCCAACTTTTTTTTTGTAAGAACTTGTGTTAGAAATCTTACATCAATTAAAGATAAGGCTAATTTATAATATATAAATAGATATAATTTTTATTTTATAAGTTGATTTTGTGAGATTGAATTAAATTTAAAGTTCACGATATCAAAGTCAGGTCAGGTTAAAGCCTACCTTAACTAATATTTTTTGATATTATATAAGGATATATCTCCACGTGAGGGTGTAATATATTCCATGCATGGATGGTTTTTACATAATATTTTGAATATTTGATGATGTTGGTGAAGGGTTGTGATGGGTCGATATTGTTGGACGGAAGTCCTAATGAAAAGAGTCAACCGGCAAACATAGGGATAAGGCCAGAGGCGTTGCAGACTATTGAAGACCTTCGATCTCTTGTTCATAACCACTGTGGAAGAGTTGTCTCTTGCGCTGACCTGGTTGTTCTAGCAGCACGTGAAGCTGTTTCTCTGGTAAATTCATGGAAACTTTTGAATTAATTTACTCCTAAACTAATTTTTATTTATTTTTATAAATATTTGTACAGAAACTTCTACTAATATGTATTTTTTCTCCTTTGTTGACATTTAAAAATATTCCACAAAAGTTAAAATAATTTTTTCTCTTGACCAAGTCATATTTTATTGATCATCATCGACAGCACTATGACCTAAAAAGAAGGGTACAATTATTCTCTACTAGAATGACTACGACAACACTCTTCTTTTTCGTCTGTTGGTACAAAGAACCACACCACTTTAATCAAAAAATATTATTTCTATTAATTATTACTCCATACTTTTAAGAGAGCGTGCCATAAGGTATTGTACAAAGAATCTTAACTATTTAATTAAAGAATCAATGAGTATTGTTTATATGTATAAGAATGATTAATGATAATATTTGTTTTTCTCTTTTGACTTTGGTTTTAGACTGGAGGTCCAAGATTTGCAGTGCCACTGGGAAGAAAGGACGGTCTAACCTTCAGTATAAACGCCACAAGAAACCTTCCACCGCCGTCGTTCAGAACCGGCCAGCTCCTCGAAACATTCGCGGCCAGAAATTTCAGCACCACCGACGTGGTGGCGCTCTCCGGCGCGCACACATTCGGGCGGGCCCACTGCTCCACATTCTTCAGCCGGATCAACCAGACGGACCCACCAATCGAGCCGTCCTTGGCGAAGAACCTGAGCAATACGTGTCCGAGTGCGCAGGCTCCGAACACGGCGGTGCTGGACGTGCGAACCCCGAACGTTTTCGACAACAAGTACTACGTGAACCTTGCGAATAGGCAGGGCCTGTTCGCCTCGGACCAGGACCTGTTTAGCGACTCGAGGACAAAAGGGATTGTGAAGTCCTTTGCTTCCAATGAGAAACTGTTCTTCAATAGCTTTGCCGATGCGGTGGTGAAGCTGAGTCAGTTGGATGTGTTGACGGGGAAACAAGGAGAGATTCGCGCCAAATGCTCGGTGGCCAACAAGGGGAGGGAGGGTTTGGTGGTGACCTCTGTGGTGGAAGATGCTGTGGATTTACGCGGTCACATCTGACATTAAGGAATCTTCGTTTCTTAACTTAATAAATTAGTGACCGTTTCTGCAACGTCTAATCCTTACTTTCGTTCTATCTTCACTTGGTTGCCTTTTTTCTTACTACTGCTTACTGTGGTTACCAGTTTTAAACCCTTTATACTCTCATTTTCTTAATTTAAAATCAACCAATTGAACCTCAAAATGAAAAAATAAAAATAAAAATTAAAAGCCATGTTTTGCCACGTTGGATTTAACAAGTCGAAAAAAAGAGAAGAATAATGAATATGTTCACAGCGTGTTAGTTTATAGAAGGCGGCCAAATATTATTTATTTATTTAGTTATTATTATTATCTTGTAATTATAAAAAATATTTTTTAATTATTATTAAAATAAACCTTTTTATTAAATTTATAAAATGTTATCACCTTAGTCTTCAGAACGTTAAGTTCACGTTTAGGGTCTAATACATCCCAAAATTAGGACATAGTTTTATTTTTATTGCATAATTTATTTTACTTTATTTGAATATAAATGATTATAAGAGTGTCAAAATATTTCTTTACTGCATATCTTATATCAAAACATACTCTAAGACAAATAAAAGAAAAACAAATAAGTGTTAAAATAATTTTATAAAAAATATATAGAAGTAACGATTAATCTTTAAAAAATAAAATAATTATATTATAAAAAATAAATTAGGAATAAGTAATTATCTAAAAAAAATATAGATAATTTTAATATTTATATAAATTTTAAAATTATCAATATTTATTATTATATTAAATCTCAAATTATAATTTCCATTCGTATAACATTTTCATGCATTGAAAATGTCCCTTAATTTCATTTCAATTTCAATGACCCAGACTTCCATCCAATGATCTCAATCATGCCTTCAAGTCCAACATGTACTTTTGTTATATGACTTTCTATCAAATAAAAGTCACAAACTTTCATGTACTAAGTCTAGTGTAATTAATTTTAATCAATCAGAAATAAAGTTCATATGACTTTTTCTTTTTACTGTGTAAAACTTATATGCAGATCATCACAATAAAATTTTATTTTTTTAAAATGGAAACTGATGGAAAATTATGTGTTTAAGAAATTAAGTTTAATTATTTTAGAAATGGTATTGTGGTATTCTTTTAAAGGAATATGAAAACAAGAGAGAAAATTATAACAAAAATACCTAAACTATAATAAAAATAATATTGACTTAAATATTTGTTATTTTTAATATTTAGTTTCTTAACAAAGGTATTTAAGAGTTGTAATATTATAAAGGTTTAAATATGTTTTTTGTTTCTTAACTTTTCGTAAAAATTTGAATTAGTCTCTCTTCAAAATTTTGATCCAATTTAGTTCACAAAATTTTTAAAATATATGGATTTAGTCCTTTTAAACTCATTTTGTTGAGTTTATTTGACGTTACAAACACATATCAGGATAACATTTGAGTTGCCTATATCTTTTTGACACATTTTTGTTTCAATACTAACTGAAAAAATGCATTTAAAACATCAAATAAACGTAATAAAAGTTAAAAAAACTAAATTAAGATATATTCTAAAATTAGAGGACTAAGTTAAACTAACATTTTGAACAAAAATTAATTTTAATTTTCAATAAAATTCAAAATTAATTTCAATTTTTAATAAAATTTAAAATTAATTTCAATTTTTAATAAAATTTAAAATTAATTTCAATTTTCAATAAAAGACGAGGAAAAAAAAATTTAATGTAATACTTTAACAAATTCCTTTTTTTTTACCTAACTTGAAGTTTAGGTTTCAATGAAAGTTGACACACGGGCCTCATAGTCTTATCCTTTTGTGTATATTTCTTGGATAAAGCTGCACACAAGTCGCTTGCTTTAATATATCGTCACAAAAAAATGTGTGGATTAAATGACATGAAGATGGCAGAACCGGGAGGATATTTATTTTTTTTAAACAAAACTATTCGAAGGTTTTTTAATTATTTCCTCTAGTTTTTTAAATGGTCAATTTTTTTAAAAGATTTTTACTTATATTTAATTGTTATTTCTAAAATTCAGAATAATATTAATTATTATTTTTTTAAGTATATCTTTAAGTTTAACATGATATTTATTGATTTATACGTGCATTCATTCCAGCATAAAAATAAAATAAAATATTATAACTATTTAGTTGAAATTTTGAGAAATATATAAGTTTTCCTTATTCTATAAAAAAATCAAATGAGGCAAAGAAAACAAAGCGAGTGAATTCATTTATATAGACTAGGTTTGAGACTTTTGATAACGTTAGGTGAAAGAAATTAATTTTTGTAGTCATTTTGTGTGCTTGCCTTTAATAATGTGACGTAGGTGAAAGAAATTAATTTCCCTAGTCATTTTGTGTGCTTGCTTTAATACTGTGATGTTTTATTATAATCAAACATTAAATAATAGTAAAGTAATAAGTAAAGCAATTTTGAAACATGTTTCAAAAAGGCGTATGGAACTACATAGAAAATACCAAAAGAGCAAACTATAGATATAAAAAGAATAGTACAATAAAGTAATAAAAAGCAACAAAAGTTATATATTGATGAGATTGAAATAGATATCAAACTATAGAGCTTTGCGTAAGGTTTCCAAACTCCTCTAGTTTTTTTTTTTTTTTATTTTTTTCTTTTA
>Ga0214543_1008015_pt1 | contig 17623 bp, 16 predicted proteins | sample CNSS2metaG_FD_160094 | JGI IMG/M metagenome (GOLD analysis project Ga0214543, IMG submission 160094) | Root nodule microbial communities from cowpea collected in UCLA plant growth center, Los Angeles, California, USA - CNSS2 | ecosystem: Host-associated > Plants > Roots > Nodule | place: USA... | reverse complement strand
TTAATATCTTTTATACAAATTATATTAATATTTTTTCTAAAATTGACATTTGAATTTATTATTTTTTAAATTCAATTATAAATTATTAAATTTAATTATAAATTGAATAAAATTCTTATATTTAATTACTAAATGTAAGATCCAATATTTTCCGCCCTTATGTTTAAGGGCTGCCCCAAATCTAATTGGGCCTTAGGGCTGACCCATAGGGTGTTAAAGGCCCCTAAGGCAGCCAAACCCATCTCACTTTCGTCATTCTGCGAAAATAGTATTCTCATCTCTCTTTTCCTATCCAGAGCTCTACTAGGGTTTGACCCCAACCCACTCCACGTAAGTCTCTTCCAACTCATGCTCTTTGTCGATTCCGTTTCTTCCTTGTGTTCCCAACTAAAGCTTATTTTAGTGAGCTCGTTTTGAACTAGTTCCACTGCTTTTCAGCTCTCGAAGTTTCTCCTTGAGCTATTTTTCTCCACGGTTTGAGTGTCGAAGCCCTAAGCTAACACTTTCCAGGTAAGGGAAGTTAGAGTTTTGGGTTTTAAATGATTTTTGGCTTGATTAGAGTCTGTTGGGTGTTTGTATGAACTGTATGATTTCAATAAGTATGATAAATGCTTGGTATTGCTATTTAGGTGCGAATATATAACTGTTACAGGAAGGACAATGGCGAGATCTGTTGCTCTCGCCCAAGTGAGACTGACTCGACTAGGCAAGACTTGTAGGAGCAGACTAGGGGTTTCACGACCTCTCGCTCAGGTGGAGAGCTCTGGTTTTGAGCGAGGCATTGTCTCGCTCAAGCGAAAGACGCTCGCCTAAGCGAGAAGGCATGGAAGCCTTAGGGTGTCGTTGTGTTTTAGCCCAGGCGAGGGCCTCACCTTTAGGCGAGGGGTTGTCTCGCTCAAACGAGGGAGGGCTCGCCTAAGCGAGCCAGCGAAAGTCTCCTAACGCCCTTGTCGTGATCTCGCCTAAGTGAGAATCTACCGCCTAAGCGAGGGCACTCCTCTCGCCTGAGCGAGGGCTCTTGGCTTGAGCGAGATATGCTGCAGGTTACGTTGTATTTCTTCACTTGGTTAATTGAATTGTTTGATTTATGATATACTATATATAATGCATGAGGCCTGTGAAATGAAATGCATGGTATAATTTGTGGTTATAAATTGGATAGATGTGATTGGGTGATCTTGGCATGTGAAACAAATGAGATGGTTGGTAATCAAAGAGGAATGGCATTGGTATAAGATGAAGCCCTATACTCATGAATTTGGAATAACCAGTGGTACGGATTCAACATGTGATATGAATGAGGATTGGTACAAAGATTGGTATGAAATTATATGCATGATGAGTATTCCTTTATTGTCTGATTATATTGGGTAGTGCAGTTTTATTCTGTTGAGCTCACCCTATCTACTTGTGTTTGGCGATGATCATGTAATGCGTTACACGGGAGCAGATGATGTTGCAGGTGGTGCTGGTGAAGCATATATTCAGAGAGGGGTTAGCTTAGGGAAAAGACTTTATGATGTTTTCTTGTTTTATGGATTTTAAAAATTTTGTAATCATTTATCTTACTAGACCAAGAGTTTGTAATCAACAATCATAGTTTGTGGATTTTGATTTATTACGGTATAATGAATTTTGTAAATTTTCCCGCATTTTGGGACAATAAATTATTATAAATGTGATTTCATGATTTTTCCTATTCTAATTATTTAAATTAGTAATGCCCGACCGAGATGTTACACAAAGTGGAATTTTAAACTTTCAGCAACCCTTTTTTTCTTCTAGTCTAGTGACTAGTTTCACGTGAATGTTAGTGCTACAGATTTTTGGTTTATGCAACCCCTTTAGGTGTAGTGGCATTTGGAAGTTATTTGGTGTGGATTTTGTTTGAGTTAGTGAAATTAGAGTTAATATTCCACGTGCAACATCATCTGCTCTCGTGTACCACGTACACGATCATCACCAAACACAAACAAATAGGGTGAGCTAACAAAATAAACACACACACACACACACACATATATATATATGGCATAATTATATATATCACACAATCACACCAAAGGAATTCCTTCATTTGATTCCATACCACATGGCCACCACCATGTTAATCGTGTTCTACGTCTTCTAGTGAGTACCTCAAGATGTCTTGCTGCCATACCTATCGACCACAACCGATGAGCACGTGCGGGAAACCATGTGACGGATCATACACCGTAACTTCAAGTGGAGTTCCTAAATACGAACATAGTTCATAATGTCCCAAGATTACCAAACTCATCAGCTAATTACTAAGGAGGGCAAACTATTTGGGCCCATCTGGAAATAGTTATCGCCTGGCAATAACTATTTCCAGATGGGCCCAAATACGAACATAGTTCGTAACGCCTCTGAAAATACCCATGCTACAGACCTCGCCTGGCGGGACTACCCTCATCGCTAGGTGCTAACATTCCAGGAGTCCATTAACGCAACAGTTATCGCCTGGCAAGACCACTTTCTTCGCCAGGCGCTACTTGCACCAAAAAGTCCCTGTTTCGTGGCTATCGCATGGCAGTTCAAACCTTTCCGTCAGGCGCTACACCAGTAACATGCATCTGTCTGGTTTTGCACACTTTTAGCCAAGTCCCAACACTTTAGTCCTGTAACACCATGCATTCAAATTGTTGAATCCTCCTATATCTCTGTCTAAAATAATTATATTTATACTGTTATGCATTAACCAATACCATTCACAACTTACAAAGGGTGTTATCCTTCAATTCTCTTTAAGAACTCAACTTCTCACTATATTCAATGCCTAATCGTTGGCTCTCAACCAATTAAACTGTCGTTTCTTTGCCTATAACCAGTGGCTATTGTACCTGTTCATCACATCATTTCTATGCCTATAACCAGTGGCTATTGTACCTGTTCATCACATCATTTCTATATTATGGCATCCCCTTTTAAATCATAATAATTGTAATCCTTACCCACATTCAATCTTAATTTAGTAATAGGCTTTCCATAAATATTAGGAACACAATATCTCACACAATTGAATTCACTACCAAGAGAATCTATTCCTTTAATTGTCCACTTCCTTTTAATACTTAGACATCTCTTATGGCTTCTTTCCTTTAACCTCACAAGTCATAAGTCCCTTTCCATTACCACTGGTTTCCATCTTAGTCCAATCCCTATAGTATTTCCCTTCCCACAATTTCATCACTCATGACCCAATCTAGTTTCCCCACCACAATTTGCACCCAAAACTCACTAACATGCAACTTTGGTATGGCGCCTAGCGGCAGCCGAAGTGTCGCCAAGGAATTCCTACAGTTTTCTAAGAACCCTACATTCCTCCATGCCTTGCTAACCCTAATCCATGCACACGATTCTGATTTCAATCAATCCATAGCATACGATTCTCATTCCAAACGCATTCATTAACTCTTTCCAGTGCAACTAAACTACCAATTTTTCCTTAGGATAACAAAACCCCAATTTCCAACCTTGAAAACATCTCCCTACTGTTCTATTCAATCATGCCCTCAAATAAATGAAATTCAATGTTGTTTGACCTCAAAAACATCCTTTAATAATTACAGTTAACTTTCCCTCTGATCAAAATTATCCCAAAATCGAGCCAATATGGCTCGTGTTGTGTGGCGGTTAATCATCACCGCCAGACAATTCAAACCAAAACCTAGGAACTGGTGCGTCAATCACGCGTCGCTTGGCGGTCGGTAGTTTATTGCTAGGTGGTTCCTCTTTAAGAACACAGGTTTAGGCAACAACATATGTATCGCCTGGTGGCTATGCATAGGCCGCTAGGCAGTTTCTGGAAAATTTCCAGAAACTAGAAAATTCGAACAAAACGAGGAGTATTCATGCATTTCACAATATATATCATGGAGTTTAGACTTAACGTAAAACAAAACGTATACAACTCCACTAACCTGGAACTCCTTGCTTAAACTTGATTAATATTTGTTTCTCCATTGCTTCCAATGGCTTGTTTTAATTCTCTCCAATTGTGCCTCTATACTTCACTCACAACCCTATTTTGCTCTGAATTCTTTCTCAAATTGTTGCAGAACAATGGTAGACTCAAAACTCTCTCCTTTTCTCTCAAAAAGTCATTTAATGGTGTGTTAATTAAGCTTAATTACTCAAACGAAATTGACATTAAGAAGGAGGTGTAATTGCCATTCAAGGTCACTTATGGGTTGTTTTTCCAGCCTCTTTGCCCATTCAGCTAGGGTTTTCTCAACCCTTTCATATTCATGCCAAAAACAAAATTGAGAAAAAGAAAGCTTAATTTGGTTCTACCAAGGTTTGAACCCATAACCATGCTAATGCCAAATCAATGTACAACCATTCAACCAATTAATGTTTCATGATAATTAACACAATTCTATAATTATATTATCGTTCCAATTGATCACGCATATTATTAAAATAATAATAAATCAATTAACACATAAATGGCATACATAAGACTCAAACCCAAGTCCTCTCACACAATCAAGTACTCTCAACCATTTGAGCTAGTACTTTCCACATCACATCAATCAAAATTAAATTTCATAAAGCCTCCCACTACCCGTATTTATTAATTAATTATTTATTTATTTAATTAATTTTCACTGGCTTATTGGGAGCACAAACATGATAGAAGATCATTGTCAAGCGACAAAATAAGTGTTATTAGGTGCACCAAGTGTGAAGGATATGGACACAAAAATTATCAATGTCCTAATTGGAACGCAAAGTACCTGACTCTTCAAGAACTCCAGGATTACATTGTATATTTGAAAGAGGTGAAGAGGAGTGTTAGGTAAAAGCTCGAAGTCAAACGAGAGCAACAAGCACAAAGGGAGAGAGAAAATGCAGAAAGTGCACTAAAGGAAATGTGGCAAAAGCAAGACAAGAGAGAGAGAAAATGCAGAAAAAGCACTAAAAGAAATGTGGGAGAAAAGAGAGAGCTAATGGAGAGAAAAGAGCAAGAGCTTAGAGACAGAGAAGAGCAAGAGCTAAGAGAACAAAAGATGAAAGAGCTCAAAGAAAGAAAAGAGAAAGAGCTAAAAGAGAGAGAAGAGCAAGAGCTAAAAGAGAGAGAAGAGAAAAGGAAGAAGAAAAACAAAGAGAGAAATGCGGGAAATAGTCTCTCTTCACACCCCTTACATGCATGGATGAAAAGATATCCTTAAAGGGGGATGATAATGCGTTAAATTGGTCTTCCCATTCACATCATGATTTTTTATTTTCATTGGGAACACTTACTAACCCATCTTTTTTTGTCTTAATGCCTAGGGAAAACTAATACATTAAGGAGCAATGGCATAAGCAATGGGTTGAGGAAAAATGATAGAAAAGGCAGCAACAACATGGGTAAAACATGAACCTGACTTTAATCATTTGCTTGTGTGTTTGTCCTATCATGAAAATCCTAAGGGATTTCCGAGACACTCTTTTTCTGTTCTAATTACTATGGGATCTTTTTTTATTACTGTGGGATCTTTTCATTTTTGTTTCATTGTGAATAGAATAGTGGTGTTGAAAGTCTTAGATGTGTTCTGCAAATTTATCTTTGATCCTAGAGGACAATCTCCAATCACCTTAATATTAAGAGATTGGCCTCTCCCATTATTCCAATCTCTTTTTTTAGATAACATCTTATTTTTGTCTTTAGACTATTCTAGTTTTGCGCGCTTTCAACACTTATGTTTGTGTGTATGGTTGTAGGTAATAAAGCGCTAAAAATTGAGGTCGATTTTTGTCCACCCCAGAGGCAATGATGAAGACGTGGAATCATGCGAATGACCTTCAAAGAGATCTCGGATTAGCTTCGGATCATAGAATAGGAAATCTTTTTGTAATTTTTTGTAGTGTTTATGTTTGGGCCATTTCGGATCTTTTTCTGGTGTTTTGGCCCATAGTATATAAGCCCTTGTGAAACACTTTGTACTAAAATTTGAGTTATATGAAAATTTGAGTTTTCTCTCAAATCTTGAGGTTCTTCTTAGAACTATTGATCCTTATCTTTGAATCTCCGATTCAAAGTGGCAGATCTTCCTCACTTATCTTGGAACATTCTCCAAGTGGCGTGATTTCCTCCCGTTCCGGAAATCCCCAAATCGACGTCCTCCAATTTTTCCCCATTCGTTCTAGAGTTCATACCCATTTTCGTTCAAGACGAAATTCACTCCCAAATCTGAGACAATCCTTCATTACTTAGACATCATTTTTCCTGGTTGGACGTCGCGAGAGCTAGACGACGTGAAGGGTTCATAAGAGCTCTAGTGTATGTTTGGTTCACAATGCGAGAGCTTGATGGCATGACGACGTGAAATGTTCACATTTTTCACATATTTAAGCTCACCATCATATTTCATGGAGTGAGAGTCATTCGAGATTTTGGGAGACTTTTGGAGATTGGAAGCTAAGTTTTGGAAGATTTGGAAGGAAAGGGTTTAGAGAAGAGGTTTAGAAAATTTGGAACTTGTAATGGATTTTGGGGGAAGAATACTAGACACAATTTTTTTTTAATTTAATATGTCTTTTTTTTACCCATGGATCAATTAGTTATACCCATGATTTTCTTATTCCATGAACTTTCTTCCCGTAAATAAGTTTATTATGGGTCTAGTTTTGCTAATTCCTGTAAATAAGTTTATTATGGGTCTAGTTTTGCTAATTTTTTATTTTTTTATTAATATTAACAAAGTCAACGCATAATCCCGTAGATAACAAAATTTACATGCTAAATTTTTTTCGTGGGTAATTCAAATTTTTCTTGTAGTGTGCCTGATAATGCTCTTTAAGAGAATTATGCATAAATTGACATAAAATATGGACAGAGTAAGCAAGATCAGGTCTAGTCACACACAAACAGATTAATTTTTCAATCAGCCTTTAATATGGTTTTTGGATTTTCAAGAGGTGTACCAGAAGCCAATGCTAAGTTATGGTGTTGTTCCATTGGAAAATCCAGAGGCTTGACACCTAACAAACATGTGTCTTCAATGATTTCCAATGCAAACTTTCTCTGGAAAAGATAAAACCCCTCAAGATTATGGGCTACCTCCAACCCTAAGAAATATTTTAAGACTCCTAGGTCGTACATATGAAAACAAGAACTTAAGTAAGCTTTAAAAATCTTTATGGCTGTAATATTATTTCCTGTAATAATTAACTCATCTACAAAGGCTAGCACATAAACATGTATTTGTCTCCTATACAATATAAACAATGAGTAATCTGAATAAGATTGAACAAAGCCATAACACTTCAATGCCGTAGTTAACTTTGTAAGACCCGAGCAATTCAAATAATTAAATAAATAATTATTTAGTAAAGGCGGGTAGTGAGAGCCTTTAAGACATTTAATGCTAACTTTTATGATGTGGAATAGTACTAGGTTAAGTGGTTGAGAGTACGTGTGTGTTTAAAGGACTTGGGTTCGAGTCCTAGATATGCCAATTGTGTGTTATTTTGATTGTGTTATTTTTAGGATATGCTTCATCATGATGAGTGATTATAAATTCCTAGATTTATAAGAATTATCATGAAACATAAATTGATTTAATGAATCTTCCTTGTTCAGAGTTGTCTGAGCTCACATCTCCATGTAAGTAGACCTCTACCATCTTTTACCAACTGTTTTATTGTGGCCCTGCCTACGGTTCTTCTTAGTAAATCTATTTTGTTTCGGGTGCCAATATTTCCAGCCCCTTAATCTGTTCTTGGAGCTGTGGTACTCTTCCTTGGGGTCCTGTTTTGTTTGGCTAAGTTTTATTAAGGTAAGGGGATCTACACCTTGTATTCACGTTATTTCTATTTTATGTGATTAGTGTTTTGTGGAATATGAGACAAGATTGGGGAAAACATTAATTTTTTGTGTATTTCCAAGTTAGGGGTTTAAATACTCATGAAATTGTGATATTTGACGTTATTTTTCATATTCTGGAAGTGTCGGGTGGTCGCTGGGCAACTATGTCTTTTTTTATATGCGCAGTTTTAGTAAAATTGACTTTCCTGAATCATTAATTGTTGGATTGAGCTCAAATTTCGACATTTGGTTTATAACATGCTATTTTGTGGTTTGACTGGTTGGATAGTCGATTAGATTTCTATAGCTTCAGAAATGTCACGTATTACTGTAGTGATTTTGGTTTTGTGATAATAAATTTTCTTAGGAATTTTGGTGTAAGAGTTATGGTTGTGTGTTGTGCTTGATTGTATGGAATTGCAGGTATTTAAATGTTGGAAGTCACTTATTTGGGGTGAATACTATTTTATGATATATGTATGTCATGGTATGCATTTATATAGTGTGAGATTAAATGAAATCTTGTTATGTTGAGTATGAAATGGAAAACATGACTTGTTTGGTTGGTGGTGGATTGGCATGAGACTTGAATGATTGAGATGGCATGTGGAAATTGTTGGTAAAAGAGTTTCAAAGGAAACTCTTGGTGATTGTGGTTAGTGTATACCTTGATATAGGAGATGTTTAGATAAAAGAAGGTATCTTGAACTCTAATAATCATTCACGCTCGCATAGAGCAGAATGATTTATGTGGTGAGAGTGGTAGAAGGTCCTAGTCTTGAGACATATTAGGCTCAAGACATTAGAAGACTAACCCTGTGTGTGGTTAGGTGATAACCCCTTGCGTCTAGACTTTGCTGAGTTTAGAAACCAACATAGGCACATACTTCCTTTAGAATTCTCTATCAAGAGTATGATCTGGATAATCGAGTCAAAGAGTCATGTATTTGTTTGCTTTCACATGATTTGGGTGCCTATTGCTTTATATGATTTTAATCTAATTTAGCTTTTATTTGCCCTGTAACTTGATTAAAACACTTTTACTCTAGCTTACCTTGTTTGTTTGGTGTATGTCTTCTGTTTGGTTTTTTCTTTTGTGATGATCATCAATTAATTTGTATGAGCAGATGCGGAAACCCCTGGTGGTCATCAAGATGATGGGATTGCTACGGTTTAGATGAACCATGCTTTGGTGTTGGCTCATTAGTGAGCCCATTTTTGGAAGAACAGTAATTGTGTTGTAATTCTCTTATCTATGGGTAGTCCTTTTGCGTACTGTTAGCTTTTATGTTCTGTTAGTGGCCATTGTTTTGTGCCTTAACTTTCATTCCAAGTATATTTTGGATAATTGTAATAGTTAGTAATTTATGCTTCATGTTGTGTGCTCTTTTATATTATAGTTATGTGATGTTTAATTTTAGTAGATTACTCTATTTAAAATGGAATGTCAAATTATTATTATTATTTTATTATTATCATTATTACTATTAATATTATTCTTATTATCCTTATTAATATTCATTATTTTTATTTTATTTTACTATTATAATTATTATAATAATAATTATTTTATAATAATAATAATAATAATTATTATTATTATTATTACTATTTCTATTAGTATTATTTTTATCATTATTATTATTTTTAATTTATTTTACTACTACTATTATTATTATTATTATTATTATTATTAGTATTTTATTATTATTATTATGATTATTATAATTATTTTATTTTATTTTATTTATTATTATGTCATTTTATTTTACTATTATTTTATTATTATTATTATTATTACTATCATCATTGTCTTATTTTATTTATGATTTTATTATCATTATTATTGGTTTATTATTATTATTATTATTATTATTATTATTATTATTATTTTATTATTATTTTATCTTATTATTTCATTTTATTAGTATTATTGTTTTATTATTATTGTTTCACTTTATTTTATTATTATTTTTATTTTTATTGTTTCGTTTTCTTATTATTCTTATTATCATTATTGGTGTTGTTTTTATTATTATCATTATTACTATTTTATTTCCCGTGCGATATTTAAGGGCAATGATTATGTGTTTTTCTTGGGTTGTATATTGTTTGGTTGTCCAGGATTGTGTGTTAGGTATAACACTTTGTTTTGATGGTTTTATGTGGATTTATTGTGATTCTCCGGGATGTATGAAAGCAAGGATATGATCGTGTGTTATGTATGATCATGTGATATTGTGTACTTGATTTCAACTTGTGTATGATTGATGTGTATGTTGTGTTAAATTGTAATCCACGCATGTAATTAGGTATGATAAATATCATTGTGCCATGCTTTCGTGTATTGAGTGTTTGAGGTTCAATAGAACTTGCCCTAAGATGCCAAAAACCAGTAGCACATGCATTACTGGTATGGCGCTTGGTGACGTGGGACGAGCCGCTAGGCGATAGAGACCCAAAACAGTAGCGGTGGGTACTAGACTCGCGTGGCGCCTGGCGGTAGGGGAGGTTTCGCCAGGTGAAGGGTGTTTGCTAGAATCAGATTTTGCCAAGCAATGCGAGCAAGGCGCCAGATGTTTCCAAGTGTAGAATTAGACTACGAGGAGGATTCTACATGACTTTGGATTAAGGTATTCGTGTGATGCTTTGTTGGAGGCCCAATTACGAGGTTGCAACCTGGTGGTTTTGGAAGTCTAGTGGAGTGTGCAAGATCGTGGCTCGTACGAATGGGATCCGGAAGGTTGCCTTCCTCGGTGTTATTCGAAGAGTTTAGTAGTCTTGGGATAAATACAGACTGCGGTTCGTAATGGGGAACTTCACTTGGTGTTGCAGATTGTGGTCGTTACAAATTTATTCCCGCGTGTGGATTATTAGATGGTGGCCTGTAGTCGGAGCGGCGAGTAGACACTTGTGGCAGCAAGGATCGATAAATGTATCAAAGGATGTAGAGTCAAGAGGCGTCCAGAGGAAGATGCGAATGTTGGGTTGACGGTTGGGTTTCACGTTAGAGTAATGGGTTTAAGAATCAATACTTTATTGTATATTCCATTTCTCTTTATTTGAGCTCACCCTATCTGTGTGTGTTTGGCGATGATCATGTAACTCGTCACATGGGAACAAATGTTGATGTAGGTGAGCTTGTGGATTCTTAGAGCCGGAGAGGGGTCCAACTTGGGGACTTTTTCATGGATTTATATGCTATGGACTTTCGTATTAAATTTGTAATTATTTTACATTAACTGTTTGGATAATTGTAAGCGTGGAATGCATATATGGATTTGATCTTTTGGCGCGTATAAACTAAAGTTTTACTTTTCCCGCATTTTTGGGAAAGTATTTTATTAATAAATGCAGTTTAATAGTATTTCTATTTTTATTTTTATTTTTAAGTAATATGCAGCTAGGATGTTACAAACTAAGCAAACCAACAAGGAGCTTGTTTTAAGCCGTAAAATAACCTTTTCAACATACAAACAAAATTTGGGTCAGAGTTTTGAAAACATGGAGGAACTTTCATGTATACCTCCTTAACCAAATCATCCTGGAGAAATGCATTATGGACATCTATTTGGTGGACTTCCCACTTTTTTATTGTTGCCACTGTCAAGAAGGTTCAATCACAAATTTTTCCACCAGTGGGCAAAAGTTTCTTCATAGTCTATGCCCTTTCTCTAATGATGTCTGAAGATGACAAGTCTCGCTTCTAAAGGTTATATGCTCCCATCTAAGTTGTGTTTTATTTTGCTTACCTATTTACTTCTGAGAGCTTTCTTTCCATGTGGAGCTTCTGTAGAACCGATGTCTCATTCTTTTCGAAGGCATATATTTCATCATTCATTTTTGCATGCTAATCAGAATCCTTTTCAGCTTCCTTAAAATTTTTAGTTCAACTTTTGATGTCTTGTAGAAAATCATTCATTATTTGTAGAGTACTTGAGGCATGTTGTTGAGTAGGTTAACTTTCCAAGAACTTTACTTTTCTAATAACATGAGTGACAAAATCCCTATATTTTGTCGATGGAATTTTGTTTATCATCCCCCATCCCATCAATGCCTCCATATTTTCTTCTTCTTACTATGAGACCCACCAAATTTAAATAATTAAATAAATAATTATTTAATAAACGCGGGTGAGAGAAGCCTTTATGCCATTAAATACTAACCTTCATGATGTGGAAAAGTACTAGCTCAAGTGGTTGAGAGTCCTATATGTGTCAATTGTGTGTTATTTAATTCTTTGTATTTTTTTTAGAGATGCTTGGGTGTGATAAGTAAGGATATAATATTTGATGTAGGAATATTATCATGTAATATGACTTGGTTGAATTGGTTGTGCACTTGAATTGCATTTGTGGGATGATGGGTTTGAATCTTAGCTTAGAAAAAATAATTTTTTTTTGCCAAATTCAATTTTGACATGAACATGAAGAGTCACACAAACCCTAGCCGTGAGAGGGCAGCTAGGATGGCTGGAAAAGTATCTCTAAAAACCATTAAATGATCATTAAGCTCACTAAATACTTAGTTTTTTGTTTTATGGTCATTAACCCTAATTAAGGTGGGATTAAAGAGACCAAATAAGGAGAGGGAAGGGGTTGGAAGTCTGCCATTGGTAAGTGTGTGAGGAGAGGCAAATTCAGATTGAAAACTGAGTTCGGGTTGATAGCAAGAGGGGAACTGGAAGAAGAGCAAAGGAGGGTATTGGAAATCAAGGAGGAAATAGAGAATTTATCAAATTAAGCAAGGAATCCAGGTTAGGGGAGTTCGCATTGTTTGTTTTATTTCGCAATGACATGAATGTATGATCTCAACCATAATGAAACCGTGGAACCTGCTTTCTCTCGTTATATTCGCATTTCGTTATTTTTCCCGAAACTGCCTAGTGGTAGTTCATGAGCCGCTAGGCGACACATATGTTTGCACCCATTTTCTGGGTTTCCTCCATAAACCGCCTGGCGGTTCATCCTCTACCTATGATGTGGTTGTGATGATTAAATGTTTGAATGTGAATTTTACGCATATGATTGACTGTGTATATCATGATTATGTTGGAAGGCATGATTTTGATCTGAAATTGGGTGTTGGGTTTATGTTGGGAGTAAAAAATAATTGTGCATGATATAAGTACATGATTGGCACTATTTTGTTGAAAATGACGCTATTATGAGTAGAGTACATACGTGATACCATGTATGATCTTCTTGACATTTTGTGTATATGCTTACATTGAAGGATTCTGGAAATAAGTAAACCTAGACCTGGGTGATGGAACCATTCGTAATTTTGGACTATAAAGTATGCGGGAGTAGTTAAACAGACGTTGCTGCTCAAATAAGAATTGCTTATGATTAATTGTGTAAGATAACTATGGTATGTAATCTATTGTGTTGTCTGTAAATAAAGTGTGGAATGTGAAAATAGGGATTCTATTATAGCGGTAATGGGGAACGATTATGGGATCAATTGGTGTGTGAAAGATGGTTTGGTGTGCTGTGATATATAAATATATATATATATATATATATATATATATATTGGGTGTTGCAGTGAGATAATTGTCTTCTTTAGATTATGTAACATTAGTTTGTGAATTGGTATGAGATATCTTAGTATTCATCTACTGAAGTATGTGACTTGTGTCCTTGAGCGTGATACAACATGTTTTAAAGTAGCACTTGTAAAATAATGTGGTTTTGACATGAAAGTATTGACTTTTTGCCTTGACAAAGATGTGTGCATAATGATAAAGGGATTGATGGGATACATATTTGTGTGTGATGTTAACTAAGTATAGAATATGACTAGGAAATCATGTTGTGTTATAATTTCAAGTGTTGTATGTTCGAGGTCTGTTAGGACCTGTTTTTAGGTGCCAAAAACTAGTAGCATTGCGCTACTGGTATGGCACCTGGCGGCATGAGTGAGCCGCCATGCGGTAGGACTTTCAATCTATGGCAGTGGCCACTGTTAACCCAGCACGCCTAGCGACAAAGAAGGATCAAAGTTTAGAAATTACAAGTTCCAATAGGCCTTATGCTCCATTTCCAGTAGAAGATAACATTATTTGCCATAGACTAACTGGAATGGGGATAACCCCAATGAAGTCTTCATGGCAGTCCTATAAGCCCACAGAGCATCATCCAATTTCACAAACCAATCTTTTCTAGATGATGCTAAAGCCTTCTTAAGAATCTTCTTTATCTCTCGGTTTAACACTTCAACTTGGCTATTGGTTTGAGGATGATAAGGATATGCTATTTTGTGCTTACTAAGCATTACAAAAGTGGGATCCCCCATCAGTTATGAGGACCTTAGGAACTCCAAACCAGGAGAAAATCTAATGTTTTAAGAACTTAATGATTGTTTTGGCATCATTTTCTAATAAGCAGCAACCTCCACCCATTTGCTGACATAATCCATTGTAACCAAAATGTACTCAAAATGGCTTGTAGTGGTATCTCATTTCTTCTTGAAATGCTTTCGACCCTCTGGCCTTTATCCAACTACTAGCATAAGCTTGAACATCTTTGAACAAAGTAGGCCAGTAGAAACTGGATTGGAGAACCTTGCCGGTTGTCCTTTCACCATTAAAATCTCCACTATATGGCGAATTGTGACAATGCTATAGGATATCTACAAATTGTTTGGCATCATCTAAGAACCAATACAACTTTGAAATTCGCCATGTCAACAAATCATGGCCTCTCCAAATTAAAACCAAATTTAATTTTTATATTCAAATTCACATTTTTTATTAAATATTTTTATATAATATATTAAAATTAAATTTGGTCACATCTTCGATAGAGACCAAATTGGTTAGTGTTAACAAAATTTGGGACCTAATTGAACAAAAATAACAAATATAGGGACCAAATTTAATATACAATATTGACTTTGACACGTGGCACACTACTGGGTTGACACATGAACATTTAAAAAAAATTCAAAATTCAAAAAAACCACGAAGTGACACGTGGCACGCTCCTGGGTTGACACGTGTACATTTAAAAAAAATTTAAAAAAAAATTTAAAAAAATTTAAAAAAAATTCAAAAAATTCAAAAAAACCATGAAGTGACACGTGACAGTCACTGTTCATGGCCGTTAATGATTTAAACAGTGTTAGCAAAAAAGGACCCAATCGAACAAAATTGACGAAAATTGGGACCTATTTGAACACAAAACCAAAATTAGGACTTATTTGAAAAAACTTGACGAAAATTGGAACCAAAAAGGTATTTTAACCTAAAAATTAAGACGTCAAATTACTGCTACACAACAATGATGCAAGTACAAATATTAAAAATTAATCATTGTCATTTTCATGATTCATGTCATCATAATTGTCATCATCCTCATTATTATCTTCTTCTTCTTCTTCTTGTCCTTTTAATTGTTTAGCATCATCATTAAGGTCATGCAATGCAGATACACCTTCATCTTCAATTATTTCATGAGCATGTGACATTTCATCAACTTGATAGGGAATATCCTATTCTCCCTCATTTGACTCAATGCGGCCCTTAGGCTTAGTTTGTATTGCACCAGACCAACCACACTTGTCGATGCTCTGAAATGTTGGATATGGGACATACTAAATTTGTCTAACATTATTTTCTAGAATGAATGGATCAAATGGTCCTTATCTTTTACTCATTTCAAGTTCAACAATATTATACCTAGGCTTTTGTACCCTCTCTAGAAGGATCAAACCATTCACAAGTGTTGTACTCTAGCTCATATATTTTATGAATTATCCCATAAAAATCATCATAACCACCCTTTGTGAGGCCCTTCACGAACACACGGCAATCAATTGTCTCCTTCCCGTTCGACCATGCATTAGTGTGGAACTTATACCCATTGACAAAGTATATGTGTCATTCTTTAATGCATCTCATGGGTTGGTTTACCAAATCCCTTAAGTCTTGATTTCTAGCACTTAATGACTCGTTATAAACCTAAAAAATATGGTAAAGTGGAGAGTTTAGTCCACTTTTATAACAAACACTAGTGCAGAATGGGGTTTTTAACTCGCCTTATAAGCCTCGGTTACTGCGGGACCGAAGCCTATAAGGAGGCGGTGGCATTTTTGAAATTTTTCTCAGCATTTTGCCTTGGGTCCCAAATCAACCGAAGCATATAACCAATTTTATGCTTCGGTTCTCAACCAACCGAAGCCTATAACCCATCTGTGGCCCCCAGATTTACAAAACTGCCACTGACAGCGCACACTTTGGCCTCGGGTGACAAAGGACCGAGGCCTATAACTTTGATTTGGCCTCGGGTGGCGAAGAACCGAGGCCATATCCTTTATTTAGGTTCTCAAATCGCGCGAACCCTCACTGTTCATCATCTTCTCTCTCGCGAAGCGATCCCCCACCGTGCCCTCCGTCAAGCGCCCTCTCCGTCGCCCTCTCCATCGCCGATTGTGCCTCCGTCCACGAAGTTTGGGTCGCCGGTCTTGCTCTGCCACCGAACAGCAGGCGAAAAGGAGGCAGCCACCGTCGAAAAGGAAATAGCCACCGTGGCGCCACCGTCTAGCCCTCGTTGCGGCCTCCGTCGCGCCACTTTCACTCCTCCGTTGCGGCCTTCTGCGCGCCACCGTCACGCTGCCTCTGGTTGCGTCCTCTTTTGCGCGTACGTCGCGCCCTCCGTCGCGCCCTTCGTCGTGCCTTTGTCGCCCCACTTCGCCACTGTCCCCCACAACCACCACTTGGCGACAAGCGTTGCACTGCTGCTCCGTGTGACTGCTCCGGCGAGTATCTTGCGCCTCGTTCGCCATTTCCAGCCACTGTTGCACCGCCAATTCTGTCCGGGGTAAATTCAAAACGCGTCATTTTTTCTTTCGTTTAGTATATTTTTTTATGATTTAGGTAATTGTTTTACATTTTGATGAGATTTTTGGTTGATTTTTGCGTTGTTCTTTTGCTATTTTTACGGTCTCTTATTTATTTTATTACCTTTTATAGCTCTTGAAGACCTCAGTATCGTGGGTGTGCATCATCTTCCATTGTCATTCAATTTTCACGCTCCCAGGTTCTTAATTCTATTATTTTGTAAGATTTTATTGTTTATTATGTATTAGTAATATGTTATATATATATATGTGGTTTATTATTTACTTAAATATTTGTTTGATTTGTGAGTTAGCCTTAGTTTCCCGTTTGAGATTCAATACGAAAATTATGTATTGTCCCCGAGTTTTCATTTTGAAAAAACTACATTTTTTTAAAATTAGATATAAGGGGATACAATACTAATAATTTAAATGTATTGAATCTTGAATTGTTCGATTGGACAGTTTAAGAAGATTAATCACTTTCTAGTAATTTATTAGTGCATATATATTTAAAATACATATCTTAAAATTCATGAATATTTGTCAATTGTGTTTTGTATTGATCTTCGGGTGCATATTTGATTGTGGTTTATAATCACTTTCATTTCGTGTATCCTGAAGGCCAATGCGAAATGCTGGCAAAATTTCGTGAAATTTAAGATTTGTATTTTAAAAGTAATATGTACCAATAAAATAAAGAAAGTGAATCTTCTTAAATGCGATAGGGTCACACCTTCATTACGACATGAGCATTGATTCAAAGATTACTGAAATTAATCACGCAATTTCAGTATGGATCGAGATTGGATTAATTTACCACGTATTAGCATTGAGTATGAGAATGGAGTAGAGGAATTTATAAAATTTGCGCAACGTTATGAGGGGAGAAGTGATGATGAGGTGAAGTTCAGATGTCCTTGTGTCAATTGTCTGAATGGAAGAAAATTGAATGCAACT
>Ga0214543_1008013_pt1 | contig 17627 bp, 17 predicted proteins | sample CNSS2metaG_FD_160094 | JGI IMG/M metagenome (GOLD analysis project Ga0214543, IMG submission 160094) | Root nodule microbial communities from cowpea collected in UCLA plant growth center, Los Angeles, California, USA - CNSS2 | ecosystem: Host-associated > Plants > Roots > Nodule | place: USA... | reverse complement strand
TATGAATTTTTATAAATAAAATAATAAAATATATATATATATATATATATATATATATATATATATATATAATAGCAAGTTATTATATAAGTCTTAAAAATTATCGTAAATCAAATGTGTTGTATGATTTAGGGGTGCTTTAATGTCATTTTTTTAAGATATAAACACTTTATGTTTATTTCTCGTGTAGAGAATGTATCTATAAATATCTATTACAATAAGGTATTTATTATTTTAATGGATGAAGACATATAATATGTTGTGAAATTCTCATAGTATTTGATTAATTATTAGTAAATATTTGTACAGTAGTAATTCTCAAACTGGAATTAAAGAAGATCATGATAGTGATGGTGAAAAAAGATGAAATAAAATTGGTCTCCAACGAACTTCTTGTTCTAGTCCTTTATAGCCTGAAAAACAACATGCTCAAACAATCAATTATATGTTAATGGTTAAAGGTCAATATACTTAAAAAAAATAACACCTTATTTAGGTACAGTCACATGTATATTATGATTGTTTATTTATTTTTTCACTGAGAAACTACTAATGTCAAAGTTTTATATATTCCAAGATTGATAAGATAAAAAGCATCTACTAATATCTTGCAAACATTGATACCAATCCATTAACCCTCACTTTGAACTTTTCATACTACCTCTGTGTCAACATGTGTTTTCAGCTAATGTAACAACTTCAATCGACAAAATTCATTATGGTTCATAACCAAAAACTACATGAAGAGTTCTGCCAAAGGATAAGAAATAAATAAGTTCATTAAGGACCCTAATGGGTATGGAAGGAAACAATTCTAAACTAAATGTCTCTAACAATCAACCAACATTCATCGATAGCAAAATACCTCACCATTACAATAACATCTCAATCTAACATAACCCAAATATAAAGGCAGTCATCAAGGCACATGCCAAAAGAAATAGATGCATTTTCAAACTCCTTAATCAGTCACCATTGCACCAGAATGTCAATGAAGAGCACAAAAAAAAAACCAATACCAGGAGACTTACCATAGTTATGCTTCAAAGCTTTGTCAAAAGCAACAATTTTATGGTCTTGCATCACTTCAAGGAATAAAAACAACTTTATTCATTGGACTTAATAGTCAATAAAATCACAATAAGTCTATTTTAATACAGAAAAATATTAACTTACATTGATCAAATAATGCATATAAGTAATTTGGGGCTAAGTCAGCCCATAACAACATGATTGCCTTTGCATCTCTTGTCATCAATATTCCCGTAGATCACTCTAGAATCTTTGTGTAAAGCATAATACCAGCAAGCTACAAAATAAATACAAATAATGAGCAACACGTAAACAACGTAAACAACAAAATAAGTACATAAGCATCTAAGGAACTAACACAATACCCAAAATACAAACCACAAAAACTGCAAATACAATATGCAGAGCACAAAATAGTGAAAACTATATAACAAAACAAACTAAATCGTACAATATAAACTACTACATTGAGAATTTGAAAATCCCAAATAATTGTTTGTAAAATAGAAATATATTACCTTGATATCTGAGTTCTTAATATCCAAGTGGTCCAATAGATTTTAACTTCTATTCTACAAACCTGAACAAAAACCCCAAAATACCAAGATAGGTTCTAATGGAGTTGTTGATGACTTGGATGATGAAAAATACAACTATTATGACAAATATATGTATCCAAAAAATCCAGATCAGTAAAAAACAGAGAGCAAGTATACAAACTTCATAAAATAAGAATAAGACAATAATAAAGGAAAGAACTTTTATCTATATTGTGCAATAAAACCTTCGTTAAAAGAAAACAAATAAAAAACAAAGGTATTAGAAAAATAAAACCCCATACTATGAAACCTAAAACGAAGCTAAGAAGAACAACATAATAACAACCCAAAACAACTTCTTAAAGAACCATGGGACGAAAAGAATTTTGGTTGAAGAAGACCTAACCTTCAAATTGATACCGAAAAAAAAGTAGAAGAACAAACTTTGAAGAAGAAAAAGAAGAAGTTGGGACCAAGTAATGCAGGTTCAACAACACCCAAACTTCAAAGTCGTGGTGACTGAATAAAAAGATGAGGGGCTGAGAAAGTAATGCAAAATGAAGAAGAAGAAGAGAGAAACGAAAAAATTTAGCAGAAGATGCAGCGTGAAATTTAAGTAACCTATGCCCATCAATCATTCATGCTATCAATTAAGTAAATTGACATAATAATAGGGTAGGAAGAGATTAAGAGAAGGGTAAAATTGTAAACTAAGTACAAAGAACACAAATGACAAAAAAACCATTGTTTGGGACAGGTGTCAATAAAATAGAGTGGGTTAAAAATGTATTTTACCTAATGGTTCATTTTCTTATATATATAGTAGATAAACTTGAAAACCAATTCAATATTGGTCGTACCAAAACTTGACTTCAAAAAGACTCTTATTCACTTAGAAAAGTACACTTCATTCTAGTACCCGAAATGTTGATTTTTTTTTCTATCTTCAATTCCACTCACTTCTTTCAGTTGTTTGCTGATGATTCACGTTGATGGAATTATTTGGATGACTTTTGCATTGTGTCCAAACCAGTTTTTATGTAAAAATATACTTGAAAACCAATTCCAATACTGCTCATACCAAAAGTGGACTTGAAAAAGACACTTATTCACTTAGAAAAGTACACTTCATTCTAGTACAAAAAATATTGGTTTTTTTTTTCTATCTTCAATTCCACTCACTTCTTTCAGTTGTTTGTTGATGATTCACGTTGATGGAATTATTTGGATGACTTTTGCATTGTGTCCAAACCAGTTTTTATGTAAAAATACACTTAAAAACCAGTTCTAGTACTGCTCGTACCAAAAGTGGACTTGAAAAAGACATTTATTCACTTAGAAAAATACATTTCATTATAGTACTAGAAATGTTGGTTTTTTTTTCTGTCTTCAATTCCACTCACTTCTTTCAGTTATTTGTTGATGATTCATGTTAATGGAATTATTTGGATGGCTTTTGCATTGTGTCCAAACCAGTTTTTATGTAAAAATACACTTGAAAACTAGTTCTAGTACTGCTCGTACCAAAACTGGACTTGAAAAAGACACTTATTCAATTAGAAAAGTACACTTCATTCTAATACCACAAGGAATACATATAATTTAAAACATCAATATAGCTGTTTATAATTAAAGTAAGACCCCATTCACCACAAAACACAAATATCAGATTTAACAAAAAACTTTAACATACATAACATCACATCTAATTATTTGAACATCATAGTTACTCGTCACACAAACATTTGTTGACAAAGACTGTAATGAATTCATTGGCATCAGCGTGATCCACTTCAAAGAGCACACGATCTCCTTCTTTCAATTGATGTTCATTGCAAAATTCCTTCCAGCCCTTCCCAAACTTGGTGGAGCGGAGTGAATCTGAAATTAGAAGTTTGCATCCTACAACACTATTTGGACCACTAAGAACGACTTCATTGATATGCTTGCTCCTGATCAAGGTAGCAAATTTGGTGTTAAGATCCTGATTGGCAAAAAACATTTAAAAAAATTCAGTATCCCAATTAATGTGAGGTTAACATTTGGTTAATGAAAATAAAAAACTTGAAAATGACATATATTAGATGAGACCCTCGACTTTGATATTTGGTCAACCTCACACAAAAGATTGTGTCATGAAACTCAGTGGTAGGATGGCGTAATTGGACATCACGATGATAATATCTCCGTGTAGCGGAATTGGACATCACGATCACCGGAAATGTGATAATCTCTCCAAAATCATAAAACGCATTAACCAAATTTAAATTAAACAAATTCGGCACAGATCAATGAAATTACACACAACATAGTCAAAAACCAACAAACTAACTTTCTAACATCCAACAACACAAATCCAGTTTGCTTTTTGTACCCATCCAAGCCTAAATGTCGAAACCAACAAACTCACTTTCTAACATCTAACAACACAATTGCAGTTCGCATTTTGTACCCACCCGACCCTAACTGCCGAAACGCTTCTTCTTCAAAAGCATTCGTACATTCGAAGCATTTTTGCTTACACAAACTCGTTCACATTTCAAATTAACAATCCACAACAACATTTAGGATTGAGAGAGTATCAATTTGGGGAACAACAACACATAAAAATGGCATTTCAATCGAGGAACAAGAACATACGACAATAGGGTTTCATTTGGGGAAGAATAACACAAAAATACGGGATTGCAATCGAGGTAGTAAAACATACCAAATTGGCTTTTTATTTGGAGAAGAACACCAAAATTAGGGCTTGCGAATGTGGAGGAAGTTGCGGCAGCGATTAGCAACGATTGTGGAGGAAGCTGCAACAGCTAGAAAGTCCACCTCTGTTTTCCTTTCCCAAAACCGCACTCTCGCTTTTCCCAAAACCGTAGCGTTCACTTCTTTTTTCTCAGTTTTCCTGTGCAGCGCGTGACCTACAAACCATTCATAATCTCACACGTCAATTCTCTTTTCATATTTACAAAACATTAAAATAACCCATGCCATGTAGGCGGATAAAATTTGGGTCAAATAAGTGAGGCATTCTATCATTATCCTTTTAAAAAAATAAAATAATGGATGCCACGTAGGCGAGTAAGAAAGAGGTTAAAAAATTAGGTCATTGTATCATTATCTTTTTTTTTAGCATGAGGCTTTCCACATGTAATGAAGTATATTGTATGGACATGTGTGCTGCTTGGGATTTTAATATCTATATCCATTAACAATGCATGATGGTATTTACTCTTACGTGAGTAGATAACTTATGACGAGGTTGCATAATTCCAATTCCATTTATTTGAAAATAAAATTATGGTATTATAATAATTATATATATAATTATAAAAGGTCATAATTTTATTCATATATTTTATATATCATTTATGAGTGTCTTTTTGACTTATGAAATAATTACATTTGGAATTTTTTTTATAAATAAAATAAATATATTTTGGTTTTGGAATAAATAAATATTCAAATTTTGGTTTTGTTTAGCATTTTTTTATGAGAAAATTGAATCAAGATTTCGTCAAAGTGACTTCTCTTGAGGAGATAATTTGTGGAAAATGTTAAATGTTTGTGTTTTTATCCATGCATTTTAATTTCAATTGTTTTGGATTTTGACCGTCGCGTGATGGCGATCATATCGTCGAAAAATCGTGTCATTCTATTGAGTAAATTGCCGAGATATTTCTTTTAAATATAATTATTTCATGCATTATATAATCTTATTATATTTGGTTAAGCATGAGTAATATAATTTTATATGATTGTGATCTCATCTATCGTGGGCACAATTGTATAAGATTTTAAGTGAATGAAATAATTTAATTTTAATTATCTCATGAATAAAACTTAAGTTTATATATTATATTCTCGACTTTTTGACATGAAATTTTTGTACAAGTTCTCTACTATTTTGGTGACGTGTTAGTATGATCTACTATCCTTGTTAGCATGTTTATATTTGAATTGATTTGTTACCCTTATTTCGAAATGTTATTATTTAAGGGGTTTTTCATGCATAAAATAATTTTATTATATTTTGTTAAGCATGGACGATGTAATTTTATATGATTGTGAACTCACCTATCGTGAGTACAGTTATATGAAATTTTGTGTTAATTAATTTTATATTACATTAATGTCAATCATGCTCGTATGTTATTTTATTTCTTGATGATATGATGTACTTTGGATTTTATCATGTCAATTATTTGTCTTGTACCGTATCAGTATTAGATTTCTTTATGACATGAGTTGTGCATTGTCTTTTATTTCTTAATTATATTTCTTATTTATTATGATTCGAGACCCTTAGGCGGGATCATAATGGATGAGAAATTGGTATTATAGGCCTGTTTGACTGAGTATTCAGAAACATTAAATTTTATTGCATAATAATTGTGCATATTAGATGTTTCCTTGTCGTTTTGATATCGGCTTCATTGCCCATGCAATTGACTTCGGTCAAAACTTTGAATAATACAAATTTTGAGGACTAAAAAAAATCTTTGGACTTGTGTTGGTAACTACCAATATGGACTCTTCTTTAAGAGAAGAAGAGCCTCCCGCTTTTACTCCTGATTACTCCTAAGTCCACTATAGTCTAGAGAGCTCCTTGTAAGAAATTGGAACACTCAAACATAGTGTGTTTAATGGTGTTGAAATATACCATGAGGACGTCTATATGGTTCAATTTGATAGCTTTTGCTAAATAAGGCAAAGAGCATTTAGTTTGCAGGTTGAAGAAGTCTATTTATGACTTAGACAAGCTTCTAGACAATGACATTTTAAATTTGACCGGATGGTCACTTCTTTTGGCATTAAGGAAAATGCCTCAGATTAGTGCATTAACTTGAATACTAGTGGGAGCAATTCATCATTCTTGTCTTGTTGATGATATTCTTCTTGCTAGTAGCAGGGTTGAACTTTTTATTGAGATAAAATTTATGTTAAATAGCCACTTTGATATGATGGATCTATGGCTTTGTTGTTCTAGGCATTCAGTTTTTTGTTACAGGTCACGTGGCATTCTTGAATTGTCTCAAAGAGGATACATTGATAAAGTCCTCAAGGTTTAACATGCATTCTTGCTTCCACCTCTTAAAAAGGTGACAAAATCTCTAAATCTCAATGTCCTCAAAATGACATACAATGATAGAGTTGAAATGGAAAAGTCCATATGCTTCCGTTGTTTGATAGTTTAAAGTATGCTCAAGTTTGTATTCGTCTTGATATTGTTTTTGCTGTAAATGCTTTAGGGAGATACTTGAGCGACCTAGGTTTGGGTCATTGAAAAGCCGTTAAAAGGTCTTTAGGTATTTGCAGGGAACCAAGGATCACATGTTGACCTATAAAACGTATGATCAACTTTAACATCAAGTCATTGGTTGTTCTAATCTTGATTTTGCTGGTTGCCCTGACGATCGAAAATCTACTTCCAGTTTTGGTTTTATGATCGAAGGAGAAGGTATTTCTTGGAAGAGGGTTAAACAAACTCTTACAACAACTCCTGAAGGCAGTATGTTGCTTGTTATGAAGCACTTGTCAAATTGTGTGGCCTAAAATTTGATTTTTGGCTTTTAAATTGTTGAAAGTATTTCTAGGCTACTTATAATATATTGTGGAAATACTACTGCCTTGCATTTCTCTCAAAACAACATACGTTATGATGCTCAAAGCATCTTGATATAAAATCTATGTTTGTTAGAGAGAAATTTTTAGATTTTCAGATTAGGATTGAACATACTGCTACAGTCAATCTGTTAGCAAATCCACTAACTAAAGGCTTAGCTATTGGAGATTTTCAAAATCATGTAACTCATATGGTTGTGGTTAAGTCTTTTGATGTATTAAGTTAGTGGGAGTCTGAAATGTACCCTTTATATTGTTATGGTTTCCATGAGATGTAATTTTATCAATAACGTCATGTTCATTACATCTCTTTTGGCATATAAAATGTATAAACCATTTTGGGATCACATATTTATTATGTTTGTTTTTATTTTATTTATTATCCATTATTTCTGAAATCTAAGCATATGATATGTATCCCTATCGGATATTATCTTTATGACTCATGCTTATATTCTTAATTGGTATTTGTGCTTATGTTGTAACTGATATAATTAATTAATTTATTAATGTTATCCAAGTGGGAGATTGTTGTATTTTATATAATTTTATTATATAAAATTATTATTCTCTATTTTATTATTATTGTGGATTAACATTAATTAATAAATTAAATTATTTGTAAATATTAATTATACTACACAATTGTTATTAATTTATGGATAATATATATTGGGTTTCTGATGAACAATCTGTGATGGGTTGGATTGTTCAATGAACGGTCTGTGATGGACTTAAGTATTTAGGAACTTGTTGAGAGGCCCCTGGTCTCTGCTGGTAAGGATATAAAATTGATATTCCATTAGTCAGTTTCATGAGACAATGTAATAACACATATGTGAAATACGTTCTTGGATAACCTCCTACCAGGAAGAGAGCAGTATCGCCTCATATGTAAACAATTTCTTATCTCTTAATCTTTCATTAATTCGATTCTATTTGGAAGATCAGGTATCACTGTTCAGGTACGCTTCTGCATTCTACTATTGTATTAGGAATTGTTCTTAATATTTGGGAAAAATTGATTATATGGATGATTTGATACTTCTCATAATTGGTTTAATATTCATAATCTAACAACCACTTGTGAGAGAACAAAGTATAACTAACTAAAGATAAGTGAGGATGTCTCCACTTAAGACCAAGCTTAAGATAAGACTAACCTTGTGTTTGGATGGAGCATTTCAACAATGCTTAGAAATTGAAATACTTTGTATTTGAATTGCTTGTAATTAAATTCTATTCATTTTTTAAATAACTTGTTTGGATAAGGAAATTAAAATACCTTACATTTCAATTTCTTGTTTGAAAAAAAAATTGAATTTATTGTGAGATAAAATTTGATTTTAACAATATTTATTTTACGCTTAATTATGTTTTGAGTTCATGATAAATTTGGAAACATGCTCGACAACCCAGATGGGCCAGGCTGACCCAACTACACAACCGGATTGGTTAGACCCGACGACACACCCGAGCTGGACCGATTGGGAAACCCAAACAGGCTGGGTCGACCCGATGATCTAGAGGCCTGACGGCCCATACTAGACGATTGTGCCGTCAAGTTCGTCAATATGGCCCAGTCCAGCTCGTCTAGGTTACTGGCCCAATGCTCCAGACAGGTCCAACGACCTTGAACGAGCCTGACGATCAAGACGGGCCCGACGACCTGGACGAGCCCAACGATCCGGACGGGGCCGAATACCTGGACGGGTCTGAATACCTTGACGGGCATGACGACCTGGACGGGCCCGAAGACTTGGACAGGTCCAAAGACTTGGACGGGTTTGACGACTCAAATTGGCCTGACGACCTAAACGGGCCCGAGACTCGGACAGGCCTGACGACCCGGACAGGGCCTTTCAAACCGTCGGGTATGTTTGGGTCGTCGGGCTCGTTTGCATAGTCTGGCCCGTACGAGTCGTTGGGCTCGTCTGGGTCGACGGGCCCGTTCGGGTCGTTTGGCCTGTCAGCATCATCCTACATGTCCGGGTTGTCGGGGTCGTCTGAGTCGTCGGGCTCATTCTAGTCATCGGGAACGTCAGTGTCGTCAAGCCCGTTTGGATCGTCGGGCTCGACGGTTTGCAAGGGTCCGTTTGGGTCGTCGGGCTCGTTTGGGTCATCAGGCTCGTTCAGGTCGTTGGGCTTGTCCGGGTTGTCTGGCCTGTCTGGGTCGTCAGGCCCATCCGGGTCATCGAGCCCATTTGGATCGTCGAGCTCGTTTGGGTCGTCGGACCTGTCTGGGTCATCAAGTCCGTTTGGGTTGTCGGGTCCGTCCGGGTCGTCTAGAATGTGAGGTTGAGTGAGAAGAATTTCAAATTCCACCTATTTTGAGGATATTTGAATTTCTACTAATTTAGCTAATTGAAATCCTTCAAAAAAAATGCTTGCATTTGAAATGCTTTTTAATTTCTCTATCCAAACAAAGCATTTCATTACAAAGAAATCTAAATTCTTCAAAAAAATGAATTGCTTCATTAAAATACTCTATCCAAACACACTCTAAGGTTGTGTTCTCTTGAGCGGATTCACTATTCAAGGGGAGTGGAGAGCGAGGCATAGAGGGTGAGTACTGTGTTCCTTTTAGGGTGATGCAAGGGAATGGCAGGTGCAGAACAACGAGGTTGTTAAAAAATTTCATCCCACTACTATTGAAGAGATTAGGAGGTAATGGGTAAGAAATGATCACTTTGTCCTCATTGTATTTATTTTTTACCACACCTATCTTTTACTACATTGAAATATTGTTTAAATTTATTTTAAAATTTATATTAATTATGTTTAATGTATCAAAAACTATTTGTATTTTTTTTAATTTGTACCTAAATTTATCTTTTAATCTTGATAATACATTTTCCAATAAAATTATGTTTTCTTAAATTTTATATCAGCGTGTATTTGTCCAAAGTTTTTTGTTTTCAAATATCTGCTAATTATTTAATAAAATAATTAAAAAAATGTTTTTAATTTATTATAGTCTTTAAATTTTGTTATGTTTTTTTTTATTTATGTGAAAATATTATTTGTTTTGAAATTTTTAGATAATTTAGTTTATAAATATTTACCAATTTTATTTTTTTTAACAAATAAATATATGTAATTTTAGTTTTAATTTATTAATAAAATTAAATAAAAATTTATTATTAATAAACATCTAAAAATCTAAAAGTTAAGAATATATAGATAATATATAATTATATAAAATTTGAAGAAAATAAAAAAAATTTCTTAAAAACCATTACCTACATTATTAACAAACACAATCAAATTAAAAATATGTTCATACCAAATAAACCAAAAAGTTCATACTTTAAAGACTATACTATTAAAAAGAATAAAAAATACAAAACCTAAATGAATTATTTCCCATGTAAACATTAAATTGGTAAATAGCAAATTTAATTTCATTCCAAATAAATTTTATTATTCATTTTTTTATAAATAAAATTTTTATTATTTCATACTATCAATACAAATTAAATAAACTATTCTAAATCATTGATATAGCATTTTATATTACTTTTAACATTAGGGATATTTTGGTAATCTCATTTTTTTTATATATTAAAAGTTTTTTTTTAATATGTCACATCACTCAATTCAATCACAAACTTTCATGAACTTCACTCTCTAATTCACTCTAAGATCACATTCTAATCCCTTAAAAAGAATAACATCAACTTCATCTTCTAATTCTTCCGATCTCTTCCTCTCCCTTTCCATCTGATCTTTTCTCTCAAAAGAACACAACCTAAGAGAAGAAAACACTTTAGAGAGAGCTTTACTCATAAATGGTCAAATAGATGAGTTTTCGCTCAAAATATTCAACCCTCTTACAAGACAAAGAGATCTCCTTTTATAGGTAATGCAATGGACCTCTTAGCAAAAACAAAGGACAAGCTAACAGAAACAAAAAAGAAGGCTTTTAGAAACTAGTTCATCCTAAAGAAGGCTTCTAGAAACTAGAGGCGTTACCTAGCCTTTCTCTCCAAGGCTTTCATGTGTCTTTGGCTTTTTAAAAAGGTCAACCTTTGCTTTCAAGACTCCAAAGGAGATGCCTTATGTGTGTAGGCATGCTTATATTAATCTTCCTTGAAAGGTTTTTTATGCTCTCATGAGGAGTTATGGACTCATCAAGTAGAAACCATTGGTATTGTCTAACATTATGATATATTATATATAATGTACCACACCTAGCCAAACTCGACCAAATAAGCAAACAATGCATATATCAAGGCAGCCAAGTATTCAGCCTAGGCCGAGTTAGCCTAACTTGTATCGGTTTCAACCTATATATCTAGAAGAATAACCTACACCTCGTATAACCAATGTCAGTCGTCAAGGTAAGTAATCGGTCCAAGCCAGCTACTCCAGCAGACCCGATAAGATTAGAGCCCAGGCCGACAACTCCAATAAACTTAGTGAAAATAGAAGCCCCCGCATTCAATAGGTCTTAAGGGCCTGGGTTAGGGCCCAAGCCAGAGCCCAAGTTAAGGCCCGGCCCATGAGGTAATCAGACATCATTAATGCTTTATAAATACACGTGGACCCCAATAATTAGAGGTACACATTCATTAATCACTAGTTTGACTCTCTGAGAGCTTTGACTTACTTGAGCTTTGGAGACTCTTCTGCAGGTAACCCCTCCTGGGTTCAAGCTGACATGTACCAACCGGGAAGAGACCAATTGAAGAGATAGCGGACTGCATGGTAAGGTGACACTCGTGCCTAACTCTTCTTATTTGTTCTCTGCAGGAACAATTGGCGCCCACCGTGGGGCACGAGACGAACACCTTTAGTACCCGTTTTTCTATGAAGATGGTTTCCACCCGTAGCAAAGCTGGAGTGAACAAGCAAGCGGATGCTGGTCCCTTTGGACCTCCTAACATCACCCCTGATCTGGCAACCATCCTAGACGGCCAAGCAAAGATGCAACAAGAACTCGCAGATTTGAAGAAGCGCAGCGCCGACGAAATGGAGGCATTGAGACAGGAGAACTCTCGCCTCAGGCGAAGGATCGAGGCTGATCCCAATCTGAAGGGAAAAGCCAAAGAAACTTCTGAAGTTGTGAAGTCTCCGGCCTTCTAGCCCACAGAGGAAGAAAGTGAATACAATCCCACCCCTCACACCTTCACCACCACCCAATAGACACCATTACCTCTACCCATCCCCATCACTTTCCACTTGGCCAACCGGGGCTTACCGCACCCCGAACCCCCGCCGCCACCCTTCCTACCACCCAGATCCCCTACAACATACCCACCACCCTATACATCACACATATTCCACCCTATAACCCACAATACCTTCCCACAACCCACATTCCCCCTCACAACATCACCTCCACCTTCCCCGCTATGATCAATCACCCCGTTCCACCTCACCTGCTTCCTTCTCACCATCCCATACGCCGTCACCCATTCACGGACTTTATCGCCAACACCCCTCTTCCAGCCCAGTGGGAACCTTTCACCCTGAATCGCTATACTGGCGAAACCGACCCCGACGAGCACCTTAAAGTCTACATCACCCATGTCGCCTTGTACACATCCCAAGACGCAGTTTTCTGCAAAGCTTTCCCCACCACCCTCAAAGGCCCTGCCCTAGAATGGTTTACCACTTTTCTGCCCTACTCAATCGAAAGTTTCGACGTCCTCTCCCACATGTTTTCCACCCACTTTGCCGGCAGCCGTCCCCATCAAACCACCACCATATCCCTCTTGGGCATTAGACAAGAGCACAACGAATCACTCAAAGCGTTCATCGATCGCTTCAGTAAAGCCGCCCTTCGTACACCACACCTCAACCAGGAGATGATTCTCCAATGCATGACCCTTACCCTATAACCCGGCCCCTTCGCCAACAACGTCTATCTCCACCCACCTGCCTCTATGCACGAACTCAAGTTGCGTGCAGCCGACTATGTTCGCATGGAGGAAATGCAAACACTTCACACTAAATTCTGCAACGACTACGCAGCCACCACCGCCAACCCCACCCCACAACATAACCCACGCCCTGATACCCGCCCACGCGAAACCCACTAACCTCGCTTCATCAAATACGCCCCCTTACCGTAGCCCGTTCCCGCATCCTGGACGAAGCCCTCCAAGCCGATCTAATCCTTCCACCACGCAAGACAACCACACCCCCCAACGCCGACATGACCAAATATTGCCGTTACCACCGCAACCATGGCCACACTACAGAAGAATGCAAAGCACTCCAGGATAAAATATAAGAACTGGTCTGTGCTGGCCACTTTCGCCGCTTCATCCGTAGAGACGACCATTCCTCCTCCTCTCGATCATGTCACCCCCCTCGACCTGACCACAGACGTCCACCAAATGACTCCCATCACAACAGCCACCCCGCCCAACCCAACAATCAAGAACCAGAGCCCGCCCGCACCGACATCACCCCTGCCGACCCCCCCTTACGAGGCACCATTAACACCATCTCTCGTGGCTTCGCAAGCGGTGGCTCCACCTCTTCTGCCAGAAAAAGACACCTCCGCCATATACAATCCATCAACCACATCACCTATTCCCACCACAGACGCCGTATGCCTCCTATCGTATTCACAGATGATGACTTCCACGGCCTCGATCACCAACAAGTTGACCCCATGGTCATCATTGTCGAAATCGAAAATTATGCTGTTAAGAAAGTCCTTGTTGATTAGGGCAGCTCTGTTGATATCCTCTACTAGGCCACTTACTAAAAACTCCAACTTCCTAACACCGCCATGGTCCCATATGACGAGCCAATATATGGCTTTTTCGGTGAACAGGTATCCACCCGGGGCTACATTGACCTCCACACCATCTTTCGGGATGGAACCCAGACCAAAACCATCCCAATTCGCTTCCTTATTGTCGATGCGCCAACATCTTACAACATCCTCCTGGGCCGTCCTTCCCTCAATACCCTTGGTGCAGTCGTCTCCACCCCTCACTTGGCCATGAAATTCCCTGCCCCATCCGGCGACATCCTGACCATACACTGTGACCAGTGCTTGGCACGCGAATGCTACATGGCCAGCTTGCGATCACAACTCCCAATCCAACAAACCAACCACATCGAACGACCCCCTGGTTCTAGCATAGCCTTATCCGGCGAGGACCTTGACCCCAGAATAGGCCGAGATGTCCGCCTCGAACCAGTTGAGGACACCTCTCCTCTAGAGCTTCCCAATGGTCACTCTATTAACCTAGGCATCGGTTTAAACTCTGACGAGCGTGCCACCATCACACGTATCCTCATCAACAATACAGATCTTTTCGCCTGGTCGGCAGCCGACCTCCCTGGAGTAGACCCCCAGGTGGCATCCCACAAACTATCCATATATAAAAAAGCCCGCTACGTATCCCAGAAAAAATGCAAGCTTGGTGAAGAGCGTCGGCAAGCAGCCAAGGTCGAAGCCGATAAGCTACTGATCGCAAGATTTATAGAAGAAGCTCAATACACCACTTGGCTTTCTAACGTTGTCTTGGTGAAAAAAGCCAATGGCAAATGGCGGATGTGCGTAGACTACACGAACTTGAACAAGGCTTGCCCTCGCGACGCCTACCCCTTACCCAGCATTGATTGACTCGTGGACGGCGCGACAGGAAACAAGGTGCTTAGTTTTTTGGATGCGTATTCAGGGTATAACCAAATCCCCATGGCCGCAGCAGATATACACAAAACCGCCTTCATCACGGACGATGCCAACTACTTCTATAGGGTCATGCCCTTTGGCCTCAAAAACGCGGGGGCAACTTACCAACGACTAATGGACAAGGTGTTCAGCCACCTAACAGGGCACTGTGTCGAAGTATACGTCGATGACATGGTTGTCAAGTCCCTAAGTCATCACCAACACGCTGAAGACCTATCAGCAGTGTTCTCCGTGCTGCGCCAATATAACCTTCGCCTCAATCCCGACAAATGCGTATTCGGTGTTGACCGGGGTAAATTCCTTGGTTTTATGTTAACCCAACACGGCATAGAGGCTAATCCTGAAAAATGCAAGGCTATCATCGAAATGCGCAGCCCCACTACTGTTAAAGAGGTCCAACGTCTCATCGACCGTCTCACAGCCATCTCTCGTTTCCTACCCAAACTAGTCGAACGAACCCAACCCATAATCCAACTCCTAAAGAAATCCACCCTGTTCACGTGGACTGATGATTGTGAACAAATCTTCCAAAAACTCAAAACAACCTTAACCTCCCCACCTATCCTCCACAAGCCGGACACCAGTCAACCCCTGCTGGTATACATCACGGCTACCGACTATACCGTCAGCGTCGCGCTTGTCCAAGAAATAGAAGGCATACAACATCCTGTGTATTTTGTGAGCAGAACACTACAAGATCCTGAAACCAGATATCAAATGGTAGAAAAACTGGCCCTATCTTTAGTCCACGCGGCACGCCGTCTCCGCCCATATTTCCAAAACCATACCATAACTGTTAAGACCGACTACCCAATCCAAAAAATATTACAAAAACCAGATCTAGCCGGACACATGTCATCATGGGCCGTGGAACTGTCAGAATTCAACATCTGCTATGAACCCCACGGCCCCATCAAAGCCCAGTGTCTTTTAGACTTCGTCAACGACCTACAACAAACACCCATTAAGGACCAGTGGACACTTCATGTAGATGGTTCCTCAAATCCAAGGGGTACCGGCGCCGGCATCGTCTTAGAAGGCCCCAACGACATCCTCATCGAAAAATCCCTTCACTTTGCTTTTAAAACGTCAAATAACCAAGCCGAATACGAAGCCATCCTCGCCGGCCTTTCCCTAGCCCACGAAGTAGGCGTCAAGAAGTTAACGTGCAAAACCGACTCCAAACTCACTGTAAGGCATCTAAATGACGAGTTTCAGATCAAAGACCCCATCCTTCTACAATATTACCATCTGGTCCGTGCAGTTATTCAATCCGCCTTCGAATAAGTCCGCGTCGAACACATCCCAAGAACCGACAACGTCAGGGCCGACATCCTTTCCAAATTGGCCAGCACTAAGCTCAAAAACTATAACCGATCCTTACTACAGCAAACACTATCCACACCTTCCATCACACACACTTGCCAAAATTTAACCGACACCCCAGCCAACAACGTCACCCCTCCCAAAGCCAAAACTGGACCACCCCCTACATTCAATACCTCAAAACTGGTAATCCCCCCTCGATGCGGACAAAACTTGGCTGGCTAAGGCCGCCAGGTACACCATGATAGGCGATGACCTCTACAAGCGCGGATATGGCCAACCCCTACTTAAGTGTGTCACAACAGAGCAAGCCCAATATATCATCAAAGAGCTACACGAAGGAATTTGTGGTTACCATTCCGGTGCACGCACCATGGCTACCAGAGTTCTCAGAGCCGGATACTTCTGGCCGACCATAGAAGCAGATTGCCAAGATCATGTCAAGAAATGCAAGCCATGTCAGAAACATGGCAACCTTATTCACCAGAAACAGGAACAACTACACCACATACTGTCCCCATGGCCATTCGCTAAATGGGGAATGGACATCCTCAGTCCCTTTTCACCCAACAAGGGGCAGGTAAAATTCCTAATTGTAGCCGTTGATTATTTCACTAAATGGATCGAAGCCAAGTCCCTAACTACCATCACGGCCCAGCAAGTCCAACAATTTGTGTGGAAAGACATCATATGCAGATATGGCGTACCACATACCATCATCATAGACAATTGTCGACAATTTATTGACAAAGAGTTAGCCAAATTCTACACTGGCCTAGGCATCAAGCACATCACAAGTTTTGTAGAACATCCACAAACCAATGGGCAAGCAGAGGCGGCAAACAAAGTCATCCTCGTAGAGCTGCGCAAAAGATTGGACACTGCCAAAGGCCGATGGCCCGAAGAGTTAATAGAAGTACTATGGGCTTACAGATGCACCCCCCAATCATCAACAAACGAATCCCCATTCAGCTTAGTCTACGGCGCAGACGTCATGATACCAGTAGAAATTGGCGAACCGTCCCTGCGCCGAAAACTATACGACCCAACCCACAACTACCAAAACATGGCCTTACATCTCGACCTTCTACCCGAACTTAGAGAAAAAGCCCAGATACGCAATTTAGCTATCAAACAACGAGCTGCCAGGAAATATAATGCAAAACTACATCCACGATCATTCGTCATCGGGGACCTAGTATGGAGAATGGCCAGCAGTGCTAGAAAGAAGGATGGCAAGTTCTCCGCCAATTGGGACGACCCGTACCGCATACGAGAAGATGCAGGAGGAAGAGCTTATCGCCTAGAACAATTATCGGGGGAAGAGATTCCCAACACTTGGAATGTATCCCACCTCAAGTTCTACTTCAGCTGAATGTGTATTGTAATCGAACCAATACTTGTAACCCCGGGTGTACTCTTTTTCCTCACTTGGTCTTTTTTCC
>Ga0214543_1008011_pt1 | contig 17629 bp, 7 predicted proteins | sample CNSS2metaG_FD_160094 | JGI IMG/M metagenome (GOLD analysis project Ga0214543, IMG submission 160094) | Root nodule microbial communities from cowpea collected in UCLA plant growth center, Los Angeles, California, USA - CNSS2 | ecosystem: Host-associated > Plants > Roots > Nodule | place: USA... | reverse complement strand
CCATGGAATTGGCTCCATGAATACTCCACTGCACTCCCCCTTGCAGCACTAGATCAATAGTTGGCACAACAAGTCCTGTTGCAGAATTACCAATGCTGGTTGAATCAAAACATGCCTCAAATGGTGCCACTGCTGCAACTTTCTTTAATCTTCTGTCCGAGGCTTTCTTGAGGAAATCTCGAATGAAAGGCTTGTAGACAGTGGTTTGTAATTCAGTGAAAGGACTCATGGTACTGATCTTGGTGCCGCCATTTCCCTTGTTGTCAATAGACAAAAGGGAAGGCTTTAGGTTCACAACATGGCCGTCAATCTTAACTGCTTTGACGTCAATGAAGTATTCCTTGGAAGCAACACCTTCCACAGATACAGGACCTGTGGAAATGGGGTTGACAATTAGAGGGGTGGTTTGGAGAAATTTGGATATTCCCAGAGGATATTCCCCAGCTCCAACAAGCAAGTTGGTGAAACCTTGGTGATTTAAAGAGGGTAAACAGAGAGAAAACTTGGAAGGAAGCTTATAAGCGGATGCAAGCTGAATTGGTAATGTAAGGTTTGACCTTGAAAGGCCAATAATTCCTCTGCTGTTTTTGGGTAAGCCATTTAGAGGTGACTCGTCATTGGTGAAGGATGGGAATCCATCGGTGTCAATACAGCTAGAAAGCAAGCCAGAAACTTTCTGTTGAACCAGGTATATGAAATCCTCAGCTAAGCCACCACCGAAAATGAATTTTGCTAGTGGGTTGATTGTGTTAGCAGGACACGTGTTGTTTGTGCAACCTGGTTTGAAGGGGCCATTGCAGCCAACACATCCAACGTCGGGGCATTGCTTTGAGCCACAGGGTACAGGGCGGTAGGAAGAAGAGTTGTAGTGAGTGTTACAGTCATACCATAGGTTTTCTCCGGCAAGATCAATGGTTAGATCAAAGTTGTGCCTGGGAGTTCCTACGCCAACTGAAGTGTAGAAGAGATTAGTTGCAGGGTCTTTCTTAATGGGAAGGAGAAAGGGGCGTGGTTTGGTGTTGGGAGCATGAGATGCAGATAAGGAACAAACTGAGAAAAGGGATATTGAGATTAGGAAGAAATGGATGGCAAAAGAGGAAGACATTGCTAATGGATGGTGTCGATGTGTATAATACAGAATGCTAAGCTTCCCTTTTATAGGAAGAACGACGCTGAGTATATCACATCGAGGAGTTGTGGTAGTAATGATATTTATGATCGGTGTTTGGTCAAAAATTATGGCCATGAAACGCAGACTCTATTTTGGATACGACTTGAACACAGCTGGCATATATTGGCGGTACTCTGAAAGGGACAAGGGTAAACTTGGGTTCTTAATTAAAATACGGTTTATTTTTTAGAACTATAAATAAATTTCACTTGTTTCGGCAAATTTCTTATAATAGTAAGAGATTCATTTTCATCTATAAATTTTTATAATATCGATTACTATCATGTAATTTGTACTTAACAAATGATGTTGTTCTGTCTCTCTTGCAAACAATTAAAGTTTAGGGCAGTAAATGATTTGATTAGGAAGAAAGTAAATCATATCTGTTAAAACAAAAACGTCAGTGACATAATTTTTCTGAAAATAGTTAAACACAAACGAAGAAATTTACGTTGGTAATCTCAGCGAAGTCAAAAAAGAAACCATAGGTTGAAAAGTTTGTCTTATATTTAAGAAAATTAGACATTTACTCTTTAAGAAAGCAAGTATGGGTAGTTAACATTATTCATTTCTTAAAATCAGGCGCTACGCAAATTAAAAAAATAAAAAATCATGCAAAACTTCAAAATATATATATATATATATATATATATATATATATATAAAAATCAAAATAAGAGTACGCTGATATTATATATACAAATAAAATCATCCAATCAAACTCAATGCATGATTGTTTATGATGGAATGACAAATCTCATTATAATTTGTTTATATTTTTTCTCAAGAGAAATATGCAGAAATCTTTTACTAGGTCAAACATTTTTCACAGTTATAAAAATGAAAAGATATTAATATCTTGATTTTCGAACGTTAACATTTTGTCCTCTACTTCTACAATGTGCCATGATAAATTTATTAAACACATATTTTCTTCAAAGCCGTGAACTTGAGCTTAATAAATGGTTAAAATTTATTGAACAGATCCTCTAATTAATTTGAAACAATCGAAATCCATTCGAAACTGCAGTTTGAGGGTAAATTGACTAAAAAAGTTCTCTCAATATAATATAGCCACTAATTCATTCTATTTCAACAGCTTCTTTTTTTTTTCACAGAAACAAAGCTACTGAAAAATACCCACTGGACTTGTGCCCTACCCCGCTTAGGACTTGGCAGCCACCTTCAACCGAGCTTGCAGATACAATGGCATAAACTCTCAACATTTTCATTGATTTAATCAAGCTTCACATCGTAGCTGTTATGGCACTTTGAAACCTCATTTGTAGTTGCCAATGCAATGAAACTCCTATTTTCTATCATTTAAAAATAACAGTTCCAATGTCGGAAGGCTATAAAGAAGAGGGTAGCTCTAGAAAATCTAATTAATCAACTGCCAATTCAACTTTACCCAATCTGTTCTGGAAGCTTAAGATACAAAATTTCACTTCTAACTGATATAAAATTTAATAACTGAAGAAAAGAAAACAAATATATGAGATCGGTGGTGCCATTCAAGTTTATAATAATAGCCAAATAAAAACAAAAATCCAAAAGACACATCGGGCAACATGTACATGCACCGTGTAAGCCAAAATTGTAATACCTCGTTAAAACCCTATCAAGGCATACACAATCAGCTTTTGCTCTGGAAATATGTCTTTCTACTCATCCGTCACGCATCCGCTAGAAGCAGATTTCACATTTTTAATATACTGGGACAGAACAAACAATATAGGATTAAAAACACTGGAAAGAAAAAAATACTGACAAATGTGTAGATAATTGTATAAAATGTGCCGATGTGCATATTTAAATTTATCTAGAGCAAAACAACAAATACACTTTTTATCATCTAATTAAAAAAGGAAAAGAAATGCAATTTCCTATCCCAATATTTCTCAGTTGTTATTCTTTAGTCCTTTGAAGGTTCTTAGATTTATTGTTAATTTAAGTGTTTGACCGCGACACAAGCTTAGAAAATCTGACTTAGGATAAATGTACCCACAACCAAGAAAAATAGATTGTAACAGCTGAAAATAAGAGGACCAGAGAGTAACGTATCGAGATATGGATTGAAATGTATCGAGACCCGCATAAAGTTATTGCTAGTTTTTTTTCCTTCCAAGCGTTTCAAGCCACATACCTTATACAGTGCTCCTTGGTTAGCTTTATATGGAGGAGCAGTCCACTTTTTCCTGCGTGCCTCCATTTCCTCATCTGATACCAAAACATCAATTCTCCTGTTTTGGACGTCAACGTTGATTATGTCTCCATTTTTAATCAGGCCAATAGGACCACCTTCCTATAAAATTAATAAAGCTAGTAAAATTATTATCGTTCACTAAAAGAACAATTTCAAGAATTTCTTTATTAAGAGAAAATAACTGAAAAAAAAAATATGTTTGTAGTCTTACGTAGGTTTCTAAAGCATTCTACCTTTGTAGTCCTAATTAAAACATCAGAATTATAATTGCACATAATTACAGTAAAGCATTACAATTTATTCTTCGACATTTAAAATCGGACATACTACTATTACACCCAATACAACTAAATAGCTTGAATATTGGAATTAAACTGAGTTTGCAAAGAACAAAGTTTGATACCAAAAGGCAGGCCTAGATGGTTTTAGAAGTATAATTTTTTTCTAAGTACACAAACACACTACAATTGCATCCCCTGAATGAATTGCAAAAGTGTGAATAATCACTTCAAAAGATTGCCAAAGCCACTTCTCTGGTCCCTTGAAAATAGAGCACTGCAGAATATACTATCGTTGGCATTGCTTAGAAATATTTCTTTCTCACTCCAGTGTCGTCAGTTTCCTCACAAATTCCCTTAATAATTTGATATTTTGTTTACAATCTTAACACTACTGCTAAGAATCTCAAGAACACACACTTTTGCCAATCACGGTTATGAGAGACTAACCAAACCAGGGTGGTTCTTTATGAGCTGAACAAAGTTAACAAAGATTTTAGCATACACACAAATTATTACCGGTGGTAAACATTCCTTTACTAATAATTAAGTGTAGGGACTAATTATGTCAAGCATTTGGGCTAACAACTTCAGATAAAACATTTCACACACAATGCATCTGATTATAAAAAATATTCAATTAACCTGTGCTTCAGGGCATATATGGCCAACCACAAATCCATGTGAACCTCCTGAAAATCTTCCATCAGTCAATAATGCAACTTCCTGCAATATTAAAAGACAATATGCTTAAGAAATGTCAGTCCAGCATAGGTTCATTATCATCATTCATAATGCTTGAAATAAGTCATTTCAGTTTCTACTAAAATAATAATGACCGGAAAATCTCTGTACACGTGTTTGGCTAAATAGAAATTTTAAATTAAGCACTCAAGTCAATTGAGTTTGTATTAATGAAGATGGAACTCGACATGTGAGTTAACAAATTCGATAGTGATAATGGACACTATTACAAACTAAGTAAATAAAATAAAAAAAGATGAAAGACAAACCTTTCCAAGCCCCGCACCCATTATTGCACTTGTTGGTGTTAACATCTCAGGCATGCCTGGACCACCCTTGGGTCCCTCTCCCCTGATTATAACCACTTTACCCTGAAAAAAATAGAAACACACGAAAGCTTATGTCCAATTTTACGTTTTACCGGTCACCTATTGTGGTTATATCAACGTCAAACCAAACAAATAGTGCAATAAAATTGTGAAATACATAGCAACCATTTCAACCGAATTGGTGATCTGTATAGTTCCAAAGAAGGATGTGGTGCAACAAGCACCAGAATCAGAACAAAGGTAAATCACTGAGATTAACAGTTAAAATAGAAGAACAAACCTAGTCCTTGTTGCTGCTCAGCAAAAAACATATACAATTAAGAAAAACGTTGAAAAATACTATTTCTCTTCAATAGTTACTTTTTCAAAAAAAAAATTGTTTTTTCTCAAAAGGAATCTTGTAAAACAAATTAATGTGAAATTTTCGATCCAATACCAAAGGTTGACAAGCACACGTGAAATAGTAAAACTTTTGGATATTGCAATTCCTGATACTTCATTCAAACCGCTTTGAGTATCTTGACAGCCCTACAGCTAGAATTGTCCTTATATGCTGAGTTTTAGGTGAAACAGGAAAAGAAAACCTTAAAACTCGAAGGATCCTCTGAAATAGCAGCAATCATCGCCTCCTCTCCTTCAAACACAAGTGCAGGACCTGTTGAATAGTACTTGTACTAATAAAAAAATGTGATATGGGAAGATATAATTTGCAAATAAAATCTTCGAGAAATTAAAGAAAACAGGGCATGAAATTTCACCAGAAAAGTAAAGTCCTTCTTTTCCAGTAATTTTAGCGACAGAACCCTGTGGTGCAACGTTTCCATATAATATTTGAATGTGACCCGTCTTCTTGATGGGATTTTCTAGCGGCCTTATTATTTCCTGAATCATGCATCACAGAAAAATTGTAATTTGTGAAGAGATCAATTTATTAGAAAAAGATACAGCTCAACAGATATGTCATACTCGTACCTGCCCTTTGGACAAAGGAGGGACAAGTTCTGCATTTTCAGCAAGGGTCTTTCCAGTGACTAGAGAAGAGGTATAAGTACGTTAGAGATAAGTGTATCTTCTGGAAATTAACCTTCTGTTCTCAACAGACAAAACACGAAGGCACGTAAACATACCAGTTAAACAGTCACCATCTAAAAGACCTTGCTCAAGAAGGTAGCGGATAACTGCAGGGGTTCCTCCAATCTACCAAAGAGAAGTCAAAATAAAAAGAATTTTAAGCAAGCATAATGACGACAAAAGTGCATATACATCATATGAGAAGCAAATGACTGCGACAAATTGATAAGAGAAGCAATGTTCAATTATTTAACAAAAGCATCAATTGCATACCTTGTGAAGATCTTCCATGACGTATTTCCCACTAGGCTTAAGATCTGCAATAAAAGGAACCTCGTCGCTAACCTTCTGAAAATCATCAAGAGTCAAATCAATGCCAACAGACCTGCCAAAATTATTACACTTGAGGTTTCCTCCCAGTATTATTGTATAACAATAGGATCTCTGGCATCAAACTTCACTCACTTGGCTATAGCAATAAAATGTAGCACAGCATTAGTAGATCCACCAAGTGCCATAACTACAACCATTGCATTACGTAGTGATTTACGAGTGATGATATCTCGGGGCTTCAAGTCCATCTTCAGTAACTCAAGTAGATATTTCCCAGCTAACCGACACTCATCCAACTTTAGTGGATCCTCAGCTGGAGTAGATGAGCTGCAGAAACAAATAAAGGTAAGCACATTCTAAAAGAAAACAGGAGAGAAAACTTACACAAAACTTACCTATAGGGAAGAGACATTCCCATAGCTTCTATTGCAGAAGCCATGGTATTAGCTGTATACATGCCACCACAGGCCCCAGCACCAGGGCAAGAATTGCGAATAACATTTTGCCTTTGATCATCACTAATTGATCCACTCACAAATTCTCCATAGCACTAAAGGCAAACCAGAAATTCATGGAACATTATTAACTAAAGTTGCCTTAGCTCAACAGTACACATTCAACTTTGATGTTCAGGGAAAACAAATTTATATATTAGAGTATAGTGTTTCCAACATTAACAGTGGCAAGTTTTTCGTCATTTAAAAAGAAGACTCTACAACAGAATGAAGACTATGAATAACACAGAGCTCTTTTAAGCTTTATATTCATTTTTTTCCTACTTTTCAGTTCACCAAAGAGGGATTATTGCACTCTGTCATACTGGTTTTCCTTTTCTAATATAAAACTTTAGCTCGGCAGAGTTTTCCTTTGTTTAAAAGGAGTGCAAAATAAAAGGAGGAGAAATCAATTAACCACAAACAATTAAGAGATGAGATGAAATTAAAAAGAAAAAGTTTTCTTACCTGAAAGGCAGACACTATGTCAAACGTATTGCCCTGAAAATGGCCAGGCTGAAACAAAAAATAACAATAATCAAAAATAGAACGATGATGAAGAACAGCACCTGAATATTCCTCTACACCTGAAGATGAAAAACCATGTATAAAGGGAGAAGGGGATGAATATTCCCACACCACTTTCTCTTTCATCTCCTTTTTCACATCATTTTCTTCCTATCTCTTTCTTATTTTATGAAGACATAACTCATCTCATCTATTCCCTTGTGTCTTTTATTATTTATTCCTTACTGTTCTTTCCACCTCCTTCAACACCATTTGATGTATACCATTTTACATTTTCTGAAAGAAAAATACCGCTCGCAATAAAAATAAATAAAAAGTAAGCAACCTACAATAACAGAACAACAGCAAAAATGATACACATGTAACAATAGCATATTCAGCCCAGAGGAAATTATTAATTAAAAAAATGGCCAAATTCAAGACAATGGCTACAATTTAAGCGGCTTTACCTTTATAGTCCCGCCATAAACCATGATACTAGGTCTGTTGAGCCTGCCCATGGCAATGATAGTACCTGGCATCTGTAAAAGCGTAAGATACATGTGCACACACAGACATAACATCAAACACGTGGAGCGCAAACGCGGCGCAGGTCTTACATTTTTGTCACAGCCGGGGATGGAAATGTTAGCGTCGTACCACTGCGCAGCCATAACGGTTTCAATGCTATCGGCAATAAGGTCCCTGGACTGCAAGCTGTAGCACATACCTCTGGTACCCATGGATATGGCGTCGCTAACGCCGATGGTGTTGAAGCGGAAGGGAACCATGCCAGCGGCGGCCACGCCTTCGCGGACGGCTTCGGAGAGGAGGAGGAGATGCATGTTACAAGTGTTTCCCTCGTACCAGACCGAGGAGACGCCGACCTGCGGCTTCGCCATGTCCTCCTCGGAGAGTCCTACGCCATAGAGCACGGCCTGAGACGCTCCCTGCGACTTCGGCTCCGTGATTCGGGAACTGTACTTGTTCAACTTGACCGCTTCAGTGGCGGTGTCCACCGCGACGGAAGCTCGGACGGACAGAGAACATGAACGAGAATGGGATCTGAGAGATTGCGGCGGAGTGGGGATAACGGTGTAAGTTGGAGAGAAGAGTGTGGACTGCATCCTGAAGTGTGGCTGAGAGAGTGAGAGAGTGAGAGAGGCGCAGGGCAAAACACTTGAAAAGGTTTAGGGGAAGGGATTACAGAGGCTCTCATGAGTTAATTCCTTGCACTCCTACTTTTTTTAAGGTCACGTGCGCTTACTTTTAGGATAAAATATGTTCTCTGTAAAATGTGGATATATCAGTAAGTTTTTAATAAACAAACTGTATTATTTTTATTCGTCTAAAATTTAAAGAATTTTTTTAACGGAAAAGTATGGCAATAATGATTTTACATATGAATTTTGTAATTAATTCTTAATCAAATATAATTAATAATGTATTAAAACAGTAAGTTTTCTATGTTTTACTATGATTTCCTATTATTAGCTGTACATAACTGTTTTTTGTTGGAAATCATGTAATTTAAGGAAAAAATCATTAAAATAGATAATTTTCAAATAAATAAAGCTAAGGGTACAATTTCTTGTGAAAAAATACTGAAAAGCTTAACTCGCATCCATAATATTTTAAATTAAGACGTGTCATTTCTATTAAAATTGTGTTACATTTACATAATTTTTAACTTGAAAATATTTTATATTAAAGTTATATTATCCTGACACAATTTCTTTACAATAAAATTATGGTATAGAGACATAACTTACTTATATCAATAAAAAGTAAATAAATATTTTACTTATTAGTAAATTTGAAAAAAAAAACACTTAAAAAAAAGCCTAAATTAATTGTACTCAATAGGATCTTAGGAAAAGATCAGGGGATGGAAAAAGCTCCTAAAATTAAATTAGTAACTGATGAAGAAACGGGTAGGTGCAGAGAGACGTACCTATGCAGGGAGGTGCAACACCATGAAGATGAAGAAGCGAATGAATGTGCAACGTTTTTTATTTTGGGCTTTTGTTAAGATAAGTGTAATGAGGGGTAAAACGGATATATTAGATTTTACGGGAGTGTAGAAAGAAAAAATAAAGTACAAGAAGAAAAAAAGGGAGGTGAAGAAAGAAGCGATCCTCCGCACAACAAGAAGGTTAGTCCAAATACAGGAACGGAAGTGCAAGATCAGCCCAATTCTTTTCGAAGAAAAATGAAGAAACAAAACATGTTCAGATATAAGGGAGGAAGTATAGGATTTCTTTCAAGTATAATCTAATTTATATATGAATTATTATATTTTTTTAATATCTTATTTATTGTTTATTACCTGTGCACACATATACAATTACTTAACCTAAAAATTATATAAAGTAGATTTTATTACAAATTGAATGGATGTATAACATTGGTAAATATTGACTAGTTATGTAAACCTTTTATTAAGTAATAGTACGTGTATGGAACTTATAAATGTGGTGTTACAAAAAGAATACTACTACTTTTTAATATTACATATAAATTTGATACATTATAATTTTGTGTGTGGTGGAAATACACTTAGAATCTTGGGCCATAGATTTAAACACATCCAGAACCATTTGGAAGAGAATATTCAAAAACAGAATTGACCTACTCCCATAAACTCTCACACGTGTGGTTCAAGTTGAGTCTTCACGTCAATTTCTAACGCACTTCTTCTTTGGGTGTTTGAAAAAATCTTTTATCAAATTGTTAAAATATATCATAAAATAAATAATTCAAAACACAATTAAGAGTTATGAAACGAGTCAGAGTAACAGAATAAGTTAGCATAATCAGTTTTATCCTCTTACATCCTCTTAGCATAATCTTTTTAATATTACATCCTAAATCTTTAACTAATTAATATCACATCAAAATTTAAGAAAAAATAAAAGATCACAAAAACATGGGAGACTACACAAAACGTGTGATAAAAATTATATTTTAAATATAGTCAAACTATAACTATTATAAAAAAAAATCTAACTAAATACAAGTAAAACTATCTACTTATATTGTTTTCAATAAATCAAAACTAAATTAGCTAATTATTAGCATAATGATTTCTCTCATTAAAAAATATACAAATTTTGAACTACATATAATTACAGAAATACAAGCGTCGATGTCATATTTAAATCACTCATTAATTCAAAAAATCATGACAACCTTAAAAAAAATTGATCTCTCATCAACTCATCAAAATTTTTAAAAATCGTCTTTCCAGGCTAGTTCCTTTAAAAATCACATCACATTAAACTAAATCATGACAACCTTTGTTCCATCAATATTCACTTTCACACAATTAATAGATGAAACTTTCCATGTATATAAATAAAAACATCATACCCTCTCTAGTTTGATATTACAATATTTATTTTAACAATTACATTGTTTATAATTTATGTTAACAATTGTTTATTCTAACCATTACATTAACATGATAAAAATATTTAAAGGCATTAAAATCAAATAATTGTATTTTAAAATTAATAGATAATGTTGATTGCCAAATGGGTTATTTACACGAAATTTCGTCACCCGTAAAGGACAGTGCCAACAAAACCAAAAACAGAAAAAAAAAAGTTGAAAAAATGACAAAAAAATAAAAACAACATAAAAATACTATAAGAATTGAAAAACTACAATAACTATAAATAATTTATTCTATTTACTAAAAGTTATAAACAAACCTAAACAGACTTTGGGTAGCATTAATAATTCACGTCGTGGATTGTTTCCCCCTCCTTCCTCAATCCTCATCATCAACGTCTTTTTGTGGACTTTAAACTTCAACCATATGCGTCATGTCCTACTCATTATTAATATTGTAGCTTAAAAAATATGAAATATATCCCATAAACAATGCAGCAAATCAGACACTATCCAACAAAGCTACGAAATTCAGGCTCACCAACACTCACTAATAAACACTTCCAACAAATCGTGGTCACTCCCAACGAAAAAAAAAAAAAATCAATATATAATTTAAGGCAATATGGTTGTAGTTTGGCCAATAATTGTAATGGATAGGTATTTCAAGAAGATTAATTATAAAAAATAATAATAATAATAATGAAAAGGGTCAATTTTATATAATGTATTATCATCGATTTCAATTTAAAATATTAAGTTAATGGATTTATATGTTTATTTTTTGTATAATATTTAACTTTCTCATTTATATTTTTTTATTCTAAGTTTACGATAGAATCAATAAAATCGTTGTCAATTAATATATAAATGAAGTAATGTCAATTTTAGAACGTGTGTTCTGTCATAATATCCTTAAAAGATATGTCAGAAAAAAAAAAGAAAGAAATATTAAAATTTATCTTTAAGTTCCGAGGATGTAATCACCTTAAATACAAGTATGATGGTTTGTAATGGATATCTAGATTGCAAGGAAAACAAAATAACAAATAAAAATGTGGAGTTACCAAGAAAAAAGGTCATGGTGAAGAAACAACCCTAGATGAGTAGTATCTTGTGTTAAAAGTCTCCATATAGATTCCTTATTTAAGATTGTTTGTCAATTTACAAACACAACACCTGTTCTTTGATCTAGGTGTATAAAATTCTCTCTTCCTTTGTAAAGAAAAAGTTTGCTTTTTTATTCCGTCGTGATTTGTTCATCACAAGCAAAAGTCCAAGCGGTAGTGAAGATTAATTAACTCCAACGTTGTCATGATGTCATCTACAAGTATCCAATTAAGGAGTAGATTTGTGCTGGATTTGAATAATAGGAGTAAAAAAGGTGATGTTTCTTTCTGTGCTGAGTCATGAGACAAATTAAATAATGAAGTTGAACCCAAGTTACCAAATAATTGCTGTTATTGGAATGTAAATCAAACCAACCACGTTAGAGATGGTTCACCAAATTGTTGATATGTAATTGAGGGTTTCACGCAAGAGGCAACTATGGCCTGCCAAACACTTTCTATCTATACTTTTTTATCTTGGTCACTTGAAAAGGAAGTTTATTTAGACTAAAACAAAAACGCTAAATGGAGTGTAGTAAAAACAGTATTTTATCGTTGAATTATAATTCTTTGATGACCTGGTTTTATAATTGCAGTCGCCACCCATTATTTATTTTTTTTATTTTTCTTTAAAGATACTTTTGATGGAGACACGATTAAATATTTAAACGTAAATATATGTCTTTTTCGGTGAATATTCGAACTTTATTTCATCACGTTAAGAGATCCACTTTTTCTCGTTAATTCTAACTCCGTTGCTTTAATCAGATACTTCGGAAGGATAACTTGAACTCCAAACTTTGAACTCATGAAGATTTCTTGTGTATTTTGACCATTACGCTCATGTTTGGGAACCCAAATAAAGAAATTGTGTGGCCTTTTTAAGAGTATTTATCTATATAGCTTAGAAAATATTAAACTAAGAACAATGTGATTTTTGTAATTTGAATCAAGATTTTAACCAAATCTATCAAATTAATAATGGTCATGATCTTCATTTTCTAATGAGAACAAAAATAATAACGAGATTTAAAAGTTTGCAAATATCGATCAAATCTTACATATGGCGCAACAATTTAAATTTCAATGTCGAAACACAAAAATAGAAAAGTAGTTTAAAACGTAAAAAAAAAAAAAAAAACATTTTTAAATACACTAAAGTCATACTCACATGAAAGAAAAGAGATTCATTTAATCAACGGCGGATATTGGATATATACTGAAATCAAGTTATATTTTTAACATACCCAATATTAGATAAAATAATTGTTCATAATTATATTATTTTGTATTTATTATCAATTATGTAAAGATTAAGATGGTGTAAGTCGAGCAAAGATTAATATTAACATAATTACATTTAGCTATTAATTAACACTTGTATTCATAAACAATCTCACTAAAAGTGGATATCTCAGTAGAAGATATCTTGAGAAGGAAGAGAATAAACACGTAAAGAAAACATCTCCATCATAAGAAAATCTTATCTAGAGTAAGGAAATAAGAAAAATACGCGAGAACCTGAATTATAAATTGTACAAATAAAGCTCTCACAAGAAATAAGCTATAAATACCAAGAAATAAGTTTTTTTTTTTAATTTATAAAGAAATTTCAAAACATATAATCAAAAGTGTAAGGCACAAAGATACCATGGACAGAGGACAAAGATTAGAATCATACTAATTAATATATATATATATATATATATATATATATATATAATTATAATGAATATTGATATATTTTATTAATTTTGTTTCGATTTCATCATTAATGATGAAAATAATAAAACACGAGATCGGACTTCAATAATTATTTTGAAAAAATTACTGTTAATATGCAATTAATTTAAACGATTTTATTATTTAATATTATATATATAATTCATATATAATAATTAATATTTTAGACATTTTTTATTTCATTTATTTTGATATAGTTAAGGTTAACGTATTTTAAGTATTATTCGCGTTGATGGTAAGTGCACTACTGAATGATAGTGTTCTTAAGATAAATGACAAGATAAGAACAAAAAGAAAATATGTAAATTATTCTTTATTTGACTTTGAATAACTAACTGAGACATTTTTGACGGAATATATATTTTTTTAATATGATCTTTTTACCAGTATATGTGTGTTGGATAGTAAAATTAGCTTATGACAACCAACCAATCTCCATCTTTATATTCCTTAAATTACCTTCTCGTAAAAATTGGATTTTTACGACATGAAAGTAACTTAATGAATTGAATAAAATTAGGTTCAATGTATAAACGAATATAAAGAAGAAGCGGTGCATCACTGTATGAAAGCTACAAGATCTGGTTAAATTAAGATTTGTTGGTATGAACAAATTGATTAATTAGTCAATGGAGCTGAAAATGAGATCTGAAAAAGCCAAATGAATGGGTCAAAATTTAAATTTTAAATTTTCGCGTTCATTCCGTAGTAAATGGAGCAAAAATGTTTTCTATTGGAGATGTTAAAAAAAAAAAATTAAAACGTCATTTTCTTTTTAAAAAATTATAAAAGCAAAAAAGCAGCACAAGTTGTATACTTTATTTAAAATTAATTATTCTTTTTGCAATATTATATCTTATTATAATTTAATGGTTTCCTATCTTTTCAAGTTCCACTGGATTCAGCTAACTTGAATTCGTCAATGTTAAGATCGCAATCATCGGTTAAGAAAACTAACTTATAATTTCATGGAGAAATTAAAAGTGCACTATATTATAAATCCCATTAGCGATTTTTCCATTTTAGTGACAACTAATGATCTCAATAATTTGAGAGGATGAATTGGGTTATTTCAAAAAAAAAAATTCTTAGCTTTCAATAAAAAGATATTCAATTATTATTCTCTTATTGTGGTCATTTACGCGTGAAATATAAGCAATATATATATATATATATATATATATATATATGTATATGTAATTCTCTTATTAAGATTATTCATAAACATTTCTTAAATACGCTTTTATTTATTTGTAAACATATCTTAATTTGTTTTACTGACTTAAGGTCTTCATAATTATTTTTAATTGATTCTTGTCATCATTTAACGAGGTGGTGTATCCTAAGCCGCCTAAGCAACATTTCTAGATATCCATAATTGATTGATAATTCTATCTCCAACAATAAAACTTTAAGATGAGACAATAATATAACTTTAAACAAATCCCACATCACCTAAAATTCAAAATAATAAAAGGCTTAATAGAATAAAAGCTTCAAAACATCACACACCAATGCAAGTACTCTACCAAATCTACCCCAAATATTATTACTTTTGCAATTACCATAAAGATAAAACTCAACCAACTTAAACAAAAGAGTAAGAAATAAACTTTACTACCTACTCTCGAAAGTTTGTGTGACAACATCAACAAAACAAAAGCATTCGTGTAAATTCCGTGAGCACTAAATATATAATTGTATATATTCTTTCATGTGAATTTAAGATAAAAAATATATAAATAGAGCGAATCAGGTTTGTCGGACTGGTTCGCCAGCCCACTAAGTAAACGGTGGATCGGGTTGAAAATTTCAACCCGCCAATCTGTTGTGGTCGGCCCGCCTAACTCGTCAAACTGGCGGGTCAGTCCATCCTGACCTGACAACCCGTTTTTTTTCTCTTAAATTTTTTTATATCTAAAAATTAAAAAGTAATTAACATTAATAAATATTTATATTATATAAATTATATATATATATATATATATATATAATTATAAACAAATATTTTAAAGAAGTTAAAAGAAAATTAAAAATAAAAATAACGGATCAGTCCACTAACCTACCCTGATGCGGGACTGGTTGCAGTATTCAACCCATTTTGTTGTGGTGGGTCAGCCTAATCTGACACATTTTTGGCGAGTCAAAGACAGGGTCGGCCAAAATGGATCGGACTGGACCGTTTTGACATTCTTAGCATAAACATAGAAAATAAAGACTTACAAATAAAAGAAAGTGAATCAAAATTAACACTAGACTAACCAAATTTAATTCTCATCTAAAAGTTCAGAGTTAATCCAAATATTATAAAGCTACAAGTTTTCTTTTTCATCAAAACTATTTGTCTTTGACAGTCGTGATCCAATAGAATTCTTTCTAAATACTCTTCCCAACTCAATCAGTAGAAATCACACATATTTGTAAAAATTAAAGATATAATAACAAATTTTATTTTATAATTTATATTATCGTGTCTTGATACTCCATGAATCCCTTGTTATATTTTCTTCTTATGATTTGTTTAGGATTCATAATCTAACATCCCTACCATTATAATATTTGAAAAATGCAAGATAATTAGCTTGTTTTAAGAAAATAATTTGAAATTTAGATGATCAATTTTATAAAATTAGTTTGTAGAGTGAGGTTTGTACACTGATATGATATTACAAACCTATTTTTTAAGATTAAGTTACGCTTAGAACTCTCTTCTTAATATGATATTAAGATTATGTTGGATTTTCTGAGAGAGAATCACTGGAGAGATACAACATATATATGAGCTCAATTCAAACGTAAGAGATTAATATCATTCTTAACTCAAAACCTTAAGACAATTAGTTTATTGATTTTCATTCTTATTTAATGTTCAACTTTCTTATCTTAACTCGGTGTGAAAGTTAGACTCACATTTGAATTCTCAAACTATTATAACATTTTATTTTATTTTTTGAATTTATTGTGTTATCTATTATTGAAACATCAAAAATACTTGGAGAGTCTATTACAACACATGTTATTGAACCACTCAAAATATATAATTTCATATGTAAAAAGAAAAACTCTAACAATCAATTTAAATAAAGGAAGTAATTATAAGCTTTCCAAGTTTATAACCTTTATACTGACTTAAGTAATCGAAAACAAAGTAAGTTTAAATTTGTTTAACTATCTTACAAAATTTGATATTATTAATGTGAATATTTGGTTTTGGATAATTGAGAATGAATATTATAACTTCACGCCTTTTTTCTTTTTTTTATTTGACCCTCACTTTATTTTTATGCTGTATGATATGCATTGATTGATTGGAATATTGGGTGTAGAGCATATTGTGAAAAAAGCTTGACAGAAGTCCAATGAAGGTATCTAACCCCACCACAGACCACGTCTTGAGAGTTTAGATAACGATTTTGATGTTTTATTAGTGGGACATCATGCTCACATAAAAGAAAAACAACAATATTAATAAAGTGAAACTTTAGTTTATCTCAAACTTATATAAACTTAATTTTTATAAAGGAACTATTGCACTCATTTATATATATAATATTTAATTATATTTTAAAGCGGATGAGTGATTTTTAATATAATTTTTACATTAAATACATTATATCTCAAGCTTAACACTAACAAATTTAATTAAAATAAATTAAAAATAATTTTGATTTTATTTTTAAATAGTGAAATTTAATTGTAATGTGATTTATAAAATTAATTTATAAAATATGAATATATTACAATTTAGTTATATCCTTAGTCCATATTAAGAATAGACTTGTATGATTCTTAGAATGATTCTGCTTGCACTTATATAGAAATACAACCCACAGAAAGTCTGAAATGTTTTGTGTGTAAAGTAGAGTGGTAGATCCAAAATGCGAACATGGTTACGGTGAAACTGTGGGAATCCCTACTGTGTTTGAATTATTTATGACACCTTGCACTGTGCAATCGAACCACCACCACCTCAATGCCACTACTTTTTCTTGCTTTCACTTTTACTCATTTATATTTTCATTTTATCAACATCTTCGTCGAAAAATGTTAATTCTCTGATCGTGACATAAATATAATATTATAATTAGTTAAATATGAAATTATCAAACCATATGCAAACTAATCCAAATATTTACAACTACAATCACAAGAAAATAAGATATCGTAAGGTAAGTAAGGAATATATATATATATATATATATATATATATATATATATATATATATATATATATATATCTCTGAAAAA
>Ga0214543_1008008_pt1 | contig 17636 bp, 9 predicted proteins | sample CNSS2metaG_FD_160094 | JGI IMG/M metagenome (GOLD analysis project Ga0214543, IMG submission 160094) | Root nodule microbial communities from cowpea collected in UCLA plant growth center, Los Angeles, California, USA - CNSS2 | ecosystem: Host-associated > Plants > Roots > Nodule | place: USA... | reverse complement strand
ATATATATATATATATATATATATATATATATATATATATATATATTAATTTTAAATAAAATTATCCAAAAAGAAATCTTTAAAATATAAAATTTAATAAAAAAATAAAGAATAAAAATGTATGAAGTCAAATTTAAAACAATTGTTCAATATTAATATTTATTTTACTAATAACTTTATTTTGATTACTTAATTTTTTTCTAAATATTAAAATAAAATTCATTAATAATTACTATCTAAGACAAATAATTATGAATGGATAGTAGATATCCGTCGATTGAATACCATGACACTTGTACCTTCCTTATCCATAAATACAAATGTTTTATCATCCCTACTCATGCTATTAATTTGGTTTTTTATGAAGGAAACAAATTGATTTAGATTTTTGACATATAAACTTTTATAAATTTTTATTGAAATATTCTTACAAATATATCCTTAATCATGAAAACAAACCTATTAACTATTGGATAAGTAACTCTCAAAGCAAAGCTAATTGTGTATCTTAACGTATCAAAGCTAATTTTGAAAGAAGTTTAATTAGTGTGATGATATCCACTTTCGTTCAAATATGTCAGTTTGGTATCTGCTTTTAAAAAGGTGTCAAGTGCATTTTAACTTTTGAAAAAGTGTCTCAATTAGGTCTTTTTCAGAAAAATTATTAACGGTGTTAATGGTGTACCACGTGTTAATTTCTTGTTTATTAATTTATTTTTTATTTTATTTATGGTTTAATTATGTTCTTAGTCACCATTTTCGGGTCAAAATATTAATTTGGTCCTTTTTCTTCCCGTCGTCTCAATTAGGTCCCCAATTTAGTTAAAATATCCTCAAAGTTGTCCTTTTTGTTAAGTTTTTGTAAACGCAGTTAACTAAACAGTGACATGGCATGGTTGGCCAATGCTGAAACAATGACAAGGATCAAAAATAAGTGATGTGGCAGCATAAAAGAAAGTTGATTTAAGAATTAAAATAAATTGGAATTAGGGTTTATCAATGTTAAAGAAATTGGGCATTTCATGGTTGCTTTCGTGATTGCTTTATTGGCACTTTAGCGGAGGAGCGTGGGATGAAGAGGGGAAGGAGATCTAGCCGTTGAATATTTATGAAAATTGGATTTGAAAAGCTTGAGAGAGAGGGAAGAAGAGAGGGAAGAACGCGAACATCACCAACGAAAGAAACATGAAGCCCCTTTCTTCTATTCTCTTTTCTTAATCACAGACTCTTCTTTCTTCTTTTGCTTCTTCTTTTGCTTCTTCTTTTTCTTCTTCTTCTTCTTCCTTTTTTCTTTCTATTGTTGTGTTGAGTTGGTTTCTGGATCGAATTGTCTTGATCTAAAACCATTAATTTGAGCTTAACTTTTGATGAATTTGTTGCTGATTATTGTTGATGTTATCGTTGATAATCGGTGAGTGGAGGAATGAGTGAGGTTGTTACTTTTTTTCTTTTAAAAATTATTGTTTTAATGGGAGAAGGGGAAGGTGAGAGGAGTGATTGTACTCCCAAGAATCTTGTGCCTAACGACATCGTCGCGAATGTGATTTTGTCGTCTGATGTTCCTGCCAAGAAGCTTGCCAGACAACTCAACTCATCGGCTTCAGCGGGATGCCACCAAAGTCGCTAGTGGTTTTGCCGCTACAGCCTTTTGCTTTTGTCAGGGTTGGGTGAGTTCTTGAATTCTATATATGTTTCTATCTTTTTCATTTCTCATAGAATTTCAGAGTTATGATAGAAGGAAGGTTTAATTGTGTTTTTTTTAAATGTTTGATTTTACAGTGATGCTTTTACACCTACCTCCACCACATTAACAAATGCTAGGGTTCTTCTTTCCCCAAACATTTGAGGTTGAAGATGAAGAACAATTGTCCATATTCATGTCTCAACGAAGGAAAAGGAGAAGAAGCTTTAGGGATTCATAACTTATGACACTTATTTGTGTTAAATAAAACGATTTTCACATTGCATTCCATATCTTATTGACACATTTCACTAACACAAATTCACCTCAACAACCACAAATGATGTTTACAAAAACTTAACAGAAAGGGCTACTTTGAGACATTTATCTAAATTGGAGACCTTATTGAGACAACTAGAAAAAGATTGATCAAATTAAGATTTTGACTTGAAAATGGGACCAAGAGCATAATTAAAGCTTTTATTTTTTATTTTTAATTTTTAAGTTTTTTTGCCACATGTTAAGTCCCTAGTGTGACACATGGCATTATCAATGCCACATGGCAAATCACTGTCACGTGTCACTGACACTATCAAGTGTCATTTTTTTGATTTCAATTTAGTTTCTACATATATCTATTTGTTTCAATTTAGTTCCCACATATGTCTATTTGTTCCATTTTAGTCCCTACATATGTTCTTTTGATTCAATTTAGTCCTAACTTTTTTTTTTCAAAATAGAGAAATATTGTCTCTCTCTCTTAAGAGACAAAATTTATTATTTATATAATGTTATAACATATTACATTTTTCTGAATTGTTAACTCATGTAAGTCATTTTGTAAGTAATTCTTAATATAAATATCAATACTTAATTTTGTAAGTCATTTTTAATAAAACAATTATAATATAATTAAAATGACGTTATAACATATTATATTTTTTTAATTGTTAACCCATGTTTTGATTCATGACTTTTACCACAAAATTTTAATATAAATGACAATACTTGATTTTGTTAGTCATTTTTAATAACAAATATTAATATAATATTTACATAAATAATAAATTTCATCTTACGAGAGAGACAATAATTTCCTATTTTGAAACAAAAATTAGGACTAAATTGAATTAGAAGGACATATATGAAGACTAAATTAAAACAAATAGTCATATGTGGAAACTAAATTGAAACAAATAAACATATGTGAGGACTAAATTGAAACAAATAGACATATGTGAAGACTAAATTGAAATAAAAAAAATGACACTTAGTATTGACACTAACACGTGATAGTACCTTGTCACGTGGCAATAATAGTGTCACATGTGGACCTGACACGTCGCAAAAAAATAAAAAATAAAAAAAATAAAAAAAATTTAAAAATTTAAAAATTTAAAAAAAATGAGAGTTTGACAAGTGGCATGTCAGCAGGGGTGGCTCAATAGTTTGAGAGGCCTAAATCAAACTTAAAAAATGAGACATTTTATTTAAATTTTTTTTTCGAACTTTTTTTAATGCAAAATTATTTATTAGATAGTCATAATTAATTTCATTAAACATTTCTTTCTCAATATATAATAGGACTAATTAAATAAAATTCATCAATATCCAACAAATTATCATGTTTTAAAGATTTTTCAAGATTGAAGCATTTTTCTTTCAAAAATGAAATATCTACACATTGTTCAAAAATGAAATACATAAGACATTTGCTCTTTTCTGTTCATAGCTCCTTTTTGTTATGCAATTAAAACCTCAATTATTCTTTTCTTTTGAATTTTTGAATAGCTTGATTCAAATTTTCTAGTTGACACTTCTATATATTTTTACATGAAATAAAAATGATAATATATAAAACACTATTAAAGATAAATATATAAAACAAATGAATTAAAACAATAAAACCAGGTTTTGGTTGTCAATAAAAGAAACTCGATAGTAAACTTGTAATATCTTGAAGTCTCAAGTCTCTTTTTCGTTCTTAATTCTCAATTTTTTCACAAACTTACAAAGTTGTTTATTTTAAGATTAATCATTAATAAAAATTAGAAAAAATTGTTCTTCTCAACTCGATAGTAAATCTTTTTTTTCCTAAATTTGAATTATCTTTCTATAAAAAACACAACTTTGAATTATGCTCCAATTAATCTATTATCCACCAAAAGACTAAACCATAATCTAATTAATAATTTTGTAAAAAAAATTCACTTCTTCCTCAAAATACATGCAAGAAAAACCTTTTGAACGAAGCTAATTATAGGACAAAACTATTAAAGGTTAGGTATCAATAGCATAAAAGTTTGTTTGGAAACATTAGTTTCAATACAAAAGAATTTTAAAATTATCTAAAATTTAATTAATCCTTAAAATTTATGTTTTGTGATTTTGTTCGAGTCTCTTCTAGCATATAGTTTTACATACAAATTATTTCAAAACTATCTAACTGGTATCGTCTTAAAAAAGTTACAATATTTAAGAACTTTATTTAACTGTGTTAAAAATATCAGGTAAAATTAATTAATACCTATCTTAAAAGTTTTAAAATTTGTTATCCATTGAATATGTAGTTCCACTATTATAAATAAATAAAAATTTCACATTAATGTTATCATATCTCCTGTCTTTTATTTTAAAAATGTTAACAGATAAGTCATTATTAATATTTTTATAAAATAACTTCACTCCATGGATACATTCTTTTATATCTTATAAGTTAGTTAGAAGCAATATAATAAAATAATTAGTATTTTTTTCAGAAACATATTAAAAGCTAAAACTACAAACTCTCACAAAAGGAAAACCTTTGTTATTGTAAAATAAAATATTAGAAACAAGTGTAATAGCTAAAATTTAAAAAGCAAAGGGAATATGTAATGCATGGATTCCTACAAATTTCCCTCAGATTCCTTGAATTGACCATGTCCTTTCTTCTGCACTTCCTCTTATTCTTGTGGTTTTTTGTACTGAAAATAAATAAAACATAAATGCAGAATGAATTATCACGATGAAACCAAGGGTGTGGAGCTGGATTCTGATGCCATGAAATTCACCGGTCGTAAACCTGGTGGACAATAGGCATGCATTGCATTCTCACAATGTAACTCCAATAGTCCACACTTCTCATCAACTTCATCACTTTCGGCAGCATCCTAATCGAAAAATAAATTCAGTGTCAATAAATTTTGAATCTAAGTCCCGACGTTAGATAAAAATAACAAAGTTAGATATCATATTAGAAAAAAAAAATGATAAAAATAACAAAGTTAGATATCATATTAAAAAAAAAAAAAATATAAATCCAATGTCTCAAGACTTAGACTTTAAGTTAAAATCGATATCAATCCCTCGTATGGATTGAACTAAAATCACACGGACATATATAATCTTTCTCTAATAAACCACTCGAAAGAAAAAAAAATCTCATCAGTGTATGAGAGTCTAGTTTATTTCAGTGAACAACTTAGATTGTTATGATAACATAGACATCGCAATTGCACAACTATAGGCTTCAAATTTATGCAGACTTTATTATTATTAGGATCTTTCTAATATGTGTCTAAAGGGGTTAAATATGTTTTTGGTCCCTTAATTTTTAGTGAATTTTGAATTTAGTCTATTTTGAAACTTTAGACCAATTTAGTCATTCATCTTTCGAAATACGTGAATTTAGTCCTTTTAATCAAATTTTGTTAGATTTATTTGATGTTTCGTACGCATTTTAGGATTGTATTTGAGTTGTTTATATTGTTTGATATATTTTGCTTTAATGTTAAGTCAAATATTACTATGAAACGCGTTTGAAATATCAAATAAACAACAAAATTTGATTAAAAGGACTAAATCCACATATTTTGAGAAATGAAAGACTAAATTAGTCTAAAGTTTCGAAATGGACTAATTTCAAGATTCACTAAAAGTTAAGAAATAAAATACATATTTAACCCATAAATCAATAATAGAAAGTTTTCTCTCCAAGCAGGAATGCATTAGAAACCACAGTGAAGATGCATAATAACAACTTTTTAATAACTTTTTGTCTTAGTTTCATTCTCTTAACCACGTCTCAAGTAACTGGTTAGCATTTATCTTATCTTTAACCATACAGCCTTGTCCTCATTAATAATTATAAGTAGTAACTTACCAGGAGAGAATAATGGTGGAAGGAAGGGAGAAAACGCATCTTGCAGTAATGATTGAACATCAACGTGAACGTGATTAATGGAATGGTTGAAATAGAAGCAGCTGGTTTTAACTTCAGTCCAAATAAACCAATCATGGTTATCTGCATCAGAATGATTGCAAGGAGAATGTAGTGATGAATGTACGGCCAATATTGTCCACATGTTTCGTAAGTAGTTTCGTACACATCTTGAATCTGCAAAGTTAAGTTTTGCACTTCTTTAAGACAGCGTTCATGGAAGAAAAAATGGAAAATACCTAAATGTGTGTGTGTGTGAATTGGATATTTTCCCATGTGCCTTTTCAGACTTCAGCATCAAAAAGGAAATATTACTGCAAAATCTAACTTACAATAATGATATTTCTTTAAACAATAATGTAGTTGAAGCATCAAGTATCAACCGTTGCATATATTATATATAGCGTCTATTGCCAACTTGCATGATACAATCCAACTCTAATATTAGAGGGTTGTTTCTAATGTTAACAATTTGATTGGTCTATTTCATAGAGGGATTCATTAAGGAAAAGATATTAGTATATTAATTAATGACCCACACTAAACCACATCAGGGAGTAAAGGACGTGAGTCAAAAAATGAGAATCATAATATCATTGTTCATCTTATATGGTGTTTACTTTTGTTATCTCTATTCAATGTGAAACTTAGACTCATACTTGAATTATTTCTAACACAATTGTTAAGTAACACAGGAGTACATAGTAAAGCATCTTAAACATCTTAAACAGAGCAAGTCTTTTAGTGTGCCTATGAATTTGTAATATGAAAAGCATGAAATGAGTGTTTGCAGGACAAAACTGACCTGATTGACAAAGACAACATAGCCCAAACAGAAGTAGACGATAAGAAACGGTAGCAACAATGGTGCCACTACTGCGTACACTATGCCGATTAGAACCGAGAGAGAGACTAAAGGGATTATTCTAAAGTAAGGAAATGAATAAAGATAAGGACTTTTATCTCTTTGAGAGCCATAAACACAAGACTTCAAAATATCCCAAATTAGCATGCCAGGCTGGAGAACCTCCAAAGAAAATCCAGAAAGACCATCTGTCAAGATGTATGTCACAAAGAAATCTGCCTACAATGAGTACAGAAGAAATCAAACTCATAAGAAGGACTATCCAAATGAAACAAAATTAGGCAAAATTAGAGTATCCAAATGAATTTTTGAAATTTGGAAAACCAAAATTGGATTCACATCAAGTCTAAGATGTTAAAAACATAGTTTAGCCTAAAATAGTTGTTGAAAATGTGGGTCAGTGATTGATGAAGAGTAGCAGAAATGAAGTAACATACTTGGGCAGAGACAGCTCCAGCAAGATGAGTTGGAATGGCTTTGGGTTGAGTAATAAATTGCCCAATTAAATCAAGAAGGGATCCTGATAACACACTCCAGAAGAACACATTTCCAACCAGAAAGTAGAAAACCATGTTGCAGGCTTTGATCTCCTCCTTACTTCTTGCAATACATCCAGCTATTTTAGCCATAGCAAACATTGTAAAAGGCACAATATATATAAATGCTTTGAGTACAACACTTGGAAGAAAACCAGTCACTATAGAGCTTAGTCCGGGTCTGATGAATGGACAATTTGTTCTCAGTCAGAAAAAAGATAAGAAACAAACACTCTATTTTCTAAGAAATAATGTGTCAGCAAATGTTTGATTTTCTTAATTATGAGAAGGGAAAGAAGTAGTTATGATTCTCACATGAGCTGCACAGCCGATGCTGGAGGAAACCATTTTTTAAGTTTCTCATATTTGGCTATTCCTTGAACAGCAGTAACTGGTATGGCAAAGAAAACTGTAAGCAAAGATGCTGCAATGACAACACCTAGTCTATAGAGTGGAACTACTCTGTAGGATACTCTCATATTCCTCCATGAAACATCCCTTGCTTCTGGAGCAGCTTCAGTGATCCAAAGAAGTGGATGTGAATGCTGTTGCAAATCAGCAGCTGCTGCAGCACCACACCGGGACTTGAATATTACAAAAGCAACAGCCAACTCCTAAGGTATCAGACAATTCAAGATACTTTATTCTCAGCTTTTGTAATCACACAATTCCAAGCGATGTGACACTAAATCAAACATCACAATACTAACAATTTTTATTTTTATTTTCAAAGAAGCAAATAGGAAAACACAACTAGAGAACATAACCATGTTCTCATAATGATATCGATATGGATTGTTAGCCAAAATATATCTTGCATATGTCTCAAGAATTCAGATAGTAATATCTCTTAAGGATACTAAGCTTATAATATTTTGATTTGTATTAAATTATTAAGACGTGAACTTTAAGCCTAACTCAACAAAACCAATTCCTAAGGTAAAGTTTGTATCCACTTATATACTATAAAATTGTTTTATCTCTAGTTGATGTGAGATTTTGAACACACTCTCCTCACTCTAAGGTATATACATCTCGAACTTGGGACTTCCAAAACAAATTTCCCCTTTTTATCATTAATAATACATCTAATGTTTTCCATAAAAAACCAAATAGTTTTATAATACCTCGAGAATTGAAGAAGAGAAAACACGCAAGCACAACAAGATGGACGTGTTTGTACAGTGTAGAGCTGCTACCTTTTTCTGGAGCATGTCTCTGCGTTGTAGCTGGTGAATCTTGTGACTAAGTGCTTGAAGCTTTTCCTCGAGCAAATCAGAATCAGCTTTTGAAGTGTTTCCATGTAATAAACCCGAGAGTGATAACCTATTCTCTCTTTTGTTGGCTATACAACTCTTTCTCATATCCTCTATTTTTCTTGAAAGAGACTTTGCTTGGCTCTACATGTAACGACATCTGTTAGAGGATCCATTACACACCAAAAATTCAAACTGAATTTGTTCTCTTTGATGCTTTGAACAAGTAAATATCAGTGTTTCTGCCATGTCTGAATTAAAGAATAATTTTTTCCATTACTGCATAAAGGCTCCTTAAACTCATTAATTCTAACAGAGAGTATGCTATTTTGAGGACCGGTAAAACACTTCACCTCATGTAAAATATACGTTCCATTACAGATGAAATAATGATAAATTACAATGAAGCAGGGCATAAACATCATATTTGAGAAATCATAACTATAAATTGTAACAGTGCATGATGGCATGCCTTACCACAGATTCCTCAAGTTCTTCAGTTTTGTACACCATTTGGTAGGAATAGTAAGTGTTTGGATAATGTCTCCTGAAGAAATGATCAACACAACAGTCACGAGCCTTGTGTTCAATGCATAATGGAATTTCACGAACTAGCACAGTAAATTGATCAGGCCTATGCTTTAACTTTTGAATTTGCTGAATCCTTCTAATCAAAATTTCATTGTATTCCTGATTATGCATGAAGGAAATAATAACATTAACTTGACTACACATTAAGTTTGCTGAGCATCACGACTTTTCTAATTCTCTTGGAGCATTATTGATTGTAAAAGGTAAATCATTCTTCCTTAGAAGTGTTTTTTTACAACAATGGCAATAGTTATCGAACAGAGAATTTCACCTTATATAGTAGGAACATCCCGTAAAAAGATATAAAACACAAGCATGCAAAGTGCACCCAAAGCCTGTTAGAAAGTCATGAAACAGATCATTTTTAATGTTCTGTCATCTAAATGTGAGTCAGGACTAAATTTCATAAATATTATAACAAGATCAGAAACTGAGCAACAATCAAAATCATGACATCTTACCTGGTCCAGGATTTTAGATTATTGAAAGAGATTGGCAATCAATTGAAGAGGAAAAAATTGCAGGGCACAATGAAATAAATCTAACATTGATAGTGTATGATTAAAAAAAAAAAGGGTTAAAATACCTTTTTGGTCTCAATTTTTGTCAAAATAAGTCATAATTTTGTTTTTTATTCTAATAGGTCCTAATTTTTGTCAATTTTGTTCAATTTGGTCATTTTTTGTTAACACAGTTTAAATCATTAATGGTCATAAACAGTTACTGCCACGTGTCACTTCGTGGTTTTTTTAATTTTTAATTTTTTTTTTAAATGTACACGTGTCAACCCAGCAACGTGTCACGTGTCAAAGTCAATGTTTTATATTCAATTTGGTTCCTATATATTTTACTTTTGTTCAATTTAGTCCAAATTTTATTTAAAATTGACTAATTTTGTCCCTGTCGAAGATGAAACCAAATTTAATTTTTATATAAAAGTTATAATGATGTAAATTTTAATATATTATATAAAAACATTTAATAGAAATGTGAATTTTAATATAAAAATTAAATTTGATTTCAATTTAAAGGAGGACAAAATTAGTTTTTGTTAACAAAAATTAGGATTAAATTGAACAAAATTAACGAATATAGGAACCAAATTGAATATAAAACATTAACTCTGACACATGTCACGTGAAAATGTTAAAAATTAAAAAATTTAAAAAAAAATTTAAAAAACCACAAAGTGACATGTGACAGTCATTATTCATGGTCATTAATAATTTAAATTGTGTTAGCAAAAAATGACCAAATTGAACAAAATTACCGAAAATTAGAATTTATTTGAGTACAAAAACTAGGACTTATTTGACAAATGTTGATGAAAATTGGGACAAAAAAAAAGTATTTTAACAAAAAAAAAAACTATCAACAAAAGCCATATCTGTTAGTCTTCCATGGTAGGGGAGTGAGAAATCAAAGTACATAAACTCTAGAAAACAGAAGATCATCATACAAGTAACCCAGTCTAAATCTTCCAAAACAACCTCACCTATTTGAACCTATTTTAACATTAGATATTGTGAAAGAATCCATTGTAAAGTGACTCCCATTTTGAACCTCCTGGGCACCATAATTAACAGGGAGAAGAACCACCAACCCAACAAGAGAACACACTGCGAAAAACTTAATGCTGCAAACACAAAAATAATAGTAAATATAAACATAAGAAAAAAGAAATAGTAAAATTAAGCAAAATACAATAATGGCAGGGTTATTATTGCATGCTATTTTCATAGTGCAGCAGCATGAATGTTGAACATTGGATACTGTACAAAACTCCTTTAAGAAAGTTAAGGTAAATATGTTATTCCATAAGATAAACCTCTTTTCTTTCTCATTTCACAAATCAAAATATTAGTCTTTGCGCATAACCTTCAATCAAGTTCAATGCAGAACTTGCAGATGACAAAATTAGAAATTATGGTATACCTCAACTTTATTTTTTGGTTTTTTTCATTTAACAAATATCATGGCCTCATTAACCTTTGGAAGAAATTCCCAGTTTGTTTATTGAAAAACTTACTGATCCAGTTTACTCTTCCTATGTTACAAATGCAACATGTTTAATCCGTTATTCTAACATTCACTCGATGAAAAGACTAAAATATCAAGGACCGACACAATTAGTTTATACCTTTTTCTAGGATCAGTGTTTTTTATCTTAAGGGATAAATTTTGGTAGTCACTCTTGTCCTTATTTCTTGTGTTTGGACATGAGAGAATGAATTTGAATAGATTTGAAGATGAAGTTGTATGGATTAAAGGAAAGATATCGAGAAATGAAAGGATTTAAAATGAAAGTTTATAGAAGTTTGAGAATGATGTGATAAGTTTGATAGATTAAAAAAATTGTTTTGATTGATAAAAATAGAAGATTACCATTTTTTCCTTGATCATAAAATAATTTAAAATAACATATAATTAGTGTTAATTATATTATAATGAAATATGGGATTATTATTATTTTATTATTTATTATTATTATTAATGATAATATTGCTTTTTCCTAAATATACATATATATATATATATATATATATATATGTTTTATATGTAAGGAAGATTTATATTTCTATTTCAAGGCTCAACCCTGTCCATGAGTCTGAGTGGAGATAGTCGAACCTTTTATTTGGTACTATTCGCCTCGACTTTTCATCTCGATCGACTCTAGTAGATTTGACCTAAGTTGACTAGGCTAGGTTTTTAGTTCGGATTGACTTGTCTTGACCATCTACTAGGACTGATTGATTTCAACCTTTAGTTTAGGCTTACTCGACTAAACTTTTAACTCAAGCCCACTCGACTCGACCTTCGATCCAGGCCCACCTTGCTCAAACTTCAGCTCGAGCCTTCTAGGCTCGACCCTCACCCTAGGCCGACGCAGCTCAAACCTCGACATGGGCCAATGTGATTCAACCCTCGGCCCGGACCGACGCGACTCAACCCTCGGCCCATCGGCTAGGGCCAACGTAGCTCAATCCTCAGCATGTCGGTCTGAGCCGACCTTGATAGACCCACGGTTCGGTCGACCACCCTCGGCCCAGGTCGACCCCGCTTGACCTTTGGCCCAGGCCAACCCCGCTTGACTCTTGGTCTGTACCGACCCCGCTCAACCTTATGTTCGACCCGATCCCACTCGACCTTCTTTCTGGGTCGACCCGACTCGACCTTCGACTGAACCCTCTCAGCTCGACCTTTGACCCGAGTTGTCTTGGCTTGACCTTCAACCTGGACTATCTTAGTTCGACCTTTGACTTGAGCTATCTCGATTAGACCTTCAGCCTTGGTTGACTCATCTCGAAATGTGGCTTAACTATCCAGGTTCGACCTTCAGTTTATGCCAAATCGACTTCAAGTGCACCAAATCGACTGAACTTTTGGCCTATGCCGACTTGGCTCGACCTCGACCTATGATATGATCGACTCTACTTAGCCTTTGGCCCATATCGACTCACCAACCTTCAACTAACCTTGACCAAATCAATTCGACTCTCAACTTAGGTTGACTCGATTGACCTTTCAACATAGACCAACTCAACTGAACCTTTAGTTCGACCTAACATAGTTGAGCCTTCGGTCTGTGCTGACTTGACTCGCCCTTCATGAATAGTGTAAGAGTAGAGTGTAAAGGAGTGAAATTTCAAATTTTTTGAGCATTTGAGGACATGTGAAATACTTTCCAAAAATTTTTAAATTTGAATTGCGCTCTAATATTTTATCAAAGTAGTCATTTTAGCATAAAAAATTTTAAATGCATCAAATTAATAAATTACTCTTCTAAATTATCTCTTCCAAACACAACATAAAGAAATTTCTTTTTAGTAGGAAACACTGATAAAAAAAGTCTAAGACTACATAACCCTCCACAAAACACAACTCAACAAACTAAGCCATAACCCTTCATTAATTTTCATTTTGTTACCACATATTAAAAATCTCACCAACACTAATGTTGTTAAGGGTATCAAAGTGAGTCAACTTGATTCATATACTAAGATAAAAATAAATTAACTCAATCCAATTCACGTTATAGTGAGTTATAGTGAGCTAAATTGTAATCTGACCCGACATACTACAAATTAGTGAGTTAGTAGATTAACTCATTTAAAATATTTTGTTCTTTTAATTTATTTTATATATTTATTATAGTACAATTAAAGTAAATTAATTCGAATCATTATTTTAATGATAACAAAGCGTTCACCTATTTAAACAAATATTATTATAAAAATAGTAATTACATAATAAACAAATAAATTAAATATTCAAACTATTCAAATATTATTAAATAAGATTATAGTATTTAAAATGGTTAAATTATCAATCTACATAATTAAAAATAATAAATAATTATCATAAAAAACTTGTGAAAAAAATGACAAAAAAAACTAATAAAAGATTGTTACTAGTGTGGGTTGCACCCACATTTGAAATAGTGTGGGTTGCACCCAAACTCAAATCAATGGATTAAATAACTCAAGTCTAATTTCACTCACATTTGAAAAAATCAAATCTTTTTCAATTGATTCACGAGTTGAAACACATCATCGTATTCTAAATGTTGTTATATGATTTTTCAGTTTGTGTCAAGCCTCATTTTGTCCAACATAGTAGATGTAGTCTACACCGTTTATTTCACAACTCACAAAAATCATGTGTTTATCTATCACTCAATAACTCTTCATGTATAAATTCAATATCTATCAAATCATTCAGCGAACACATGTAGTCCTGATCAAACATACAAAATCTTCTTTCTCCGCACTGCTTCAAGATTCATCTTCAAATGAGTCAATTTTGTCACAAAAGCAATTGTTTTTTTCGGTTCTTATCTCTCAAATGTATTTGCAAATGGTCATTTAGGGTGTCCACTTTAAATGTTCATCTCCTAAATGGTTTCGCATCCCACAAAATTGTACCTTACTCGTACGAAAAAGTGTGCAATACTTTTAAACTTGAATCAACTTTGAAGAAGTTATACTACTACCAACCTCAGTTCATAAATAACAGTCTAACTTAGACTGTTATTATGGTATGATGTTAATCACATATTAACTGATAATAATGTATCTCAAATATTAGCTTGTAATTCCTAATTTTCATTTTATATAATAATTAAATTATATGCCAAGTTAACAAGATCTACGTAAAAAAACATATGCAAAATATTATAATATAAAAAGTAAAATCATATGCAAAATACTATAATATGAACACCAAAAACATATACAAAGTATTATAATATGAAAACTAAAAACAAGTTAAAAGATCAACTACTAATATAATTATATTTTTATTATTCTTTTTTTTAAAAAATAATTATCAAAAGTTTAATTCCAATTAATATTTCAAAATCAAAATTTACCTTATAAAATATATTATATAATATATTGTTTCTTCCTTACTTAAAATTAATAAAAAAAATTTATATTATTACCTAATTATTTTAATTTACTTTTTAGTATTTATTTTATTTTATTTTCAAAGTAGTTTTTTATATCCTGTATCCTTAGATAAAAATCCTATAAATAAAAAAGAAACAAAATCAAAATTTATGAATTTCTACTGGGATTTCCATCGCTAGACACGCGAAACAGGGACAAGAATTCAATCTCATGATCACCAGTTTCTATCATCTATAGTAAATTGGTTCATCTTGAAAAATAAATGCTAAATTAGCATTAGGAAACTTTCTTCAAAATAAATTATTTTTGCAAGAAAAAAAATCTTTTATGTTTTTCATCTAAAATTTTTAAGATTTGACTTGAGAACAAACTAAACACCCAAATATGTTAATAACTGACAGTTTCAATGAATGGAAGAAACAAGCACTAAACAAGAGCCAAATAGAGGGAAGAAAGTGTATGTTAAAAAGCCCGAGAGAGGAAGTGGGAAGATGAACTGACCCGAATTTGAAGAGTCTGATGATGACGAGAGAATCGAGGCCATGAGCGTCGAGGATCTCAGCTTCGGTCACACGGAACGCGCGGAAAACCCAAGCGAGGGAGGGAAGGAAACGGCGAAGAGAAGAGGAAGGAAAGTGAACGGGAATTTGACGGCGGTGAGAGAGGGGGCGAGCGTAGTAGACGGAGGCGTTGGAAGGCCGCTTCTTGAGAACGGAGAAGAGCGAGAGAATGAGGAAGGCCAACCCCATGTTTATCGCTGCAGAAGCGAAAAGACCGTGAGGGTTCATCTTCCAACACAAGCTATTTACTTACTTATTTGCAGATTGATTTTGTAAAGAGAGAACAAATGATGGAATGAAAATTGGTGAGAGAGAAGGAAGAAAGTGTGAGCGTAGTTGGTTGCGTTGCGTGGCAGAGGCTGAAGTGAGGAAGAGTAACGTAACTCAGTGTGGCAGTGTTTGCATGCGAATTCAGTGCCACCTAACCTTTTTCATGTACATCTTTTCGCAGTTCTTATATCGGTTGATGTGACTTTATTATTATTTAGTAGGACTAGTATATTAACTTTCTTCTTTAGGACGAATAATTAATACGGAAATGTTATTTTGACTCCGTTTCCCCCACTCACTTTTGACACCGGGACACGTGTCAAACGCACAGGAGGTCAGTTTTTTAATTTTTATTTCTCAGCAAAGTGGTGTCACGTGCGGGTGGTTGGAGAAAAAGGAACAAAAGCAATCGTGTAGTGAAGTGAAAAGTGAAAAGTGAAGGTTTGGTTTTTAGAGGGAAAAAACTTAAAAACTGCAGTGTTCGCCGGTGGGAAAAAAAGTCAGACGAAGCATCGTCGTCGGCACATCATCGTCCTGAACGGAAGGCTGCCGGAGAATAGAACCAGGACTGCGGCTATTGAAGTTCTGAGGTGGGTATCTTTTGTCCTTCGATTTCTGGTTTGTGTGAGTATGTTTGTAAAGGTGTGGCCTTTCCCGGTGGATTTTGTCGTGGAGGAGGTTGTGGTTGCTGTTTGTCCGTTAACAGCTGTGTTTATTTTTTTTCCGTTTGCGTCGTGGCAGAATGCAGAGGACAATCGTGGAGAGGATTTGGTAAAGGTTGGGGCTTTCGCATAGAGACGGAGAAGAAGGTGGAGGATTCCGCTGGAGCACCAATGCGAGACATTTCTTCATCTCTTTCCAACCCGGTTCTGATTTTGTTTTACACTGTTATTGTGCTTATTGAAGAAATCGAATTTGCAGCCATGTTCAATTTTTACTTAGAAAGATTGTTTGTGACGGTTGTGTTTCCTAAAATGTGGTGTCTATGAAGTGCGATTTATGTATGGGGTTATAGTTTTATGTTTTTGAAACACAGGGTCCATATTGTTTCATTTTTAGTTAAGTTTTATTTGTACATTGTAAGTCTAACAGTGATGTTTGTTGTGATTTTCCGTTTGTGTGTAGGTGTGATTTGTTTTGTTTAGTTCCAAATGCATTGGCTATGATTGAGTATGTCCATTTTGTTATGTGGTTATTGGCCATGTTTGAATATGTTCATTTGGTTGTTGTAATAATTGCATATGTGAACTTTTAATAATTGATGTGGTTAATTGTTTTAAAATTTGTTTCTGTCTAAATACGAATTGTTTTGCATTGGGCAGTGATATTTGGTGTTATTGAATTGAAGTGTTGGAAATCATGGCTCTTACCCATGCAATTAATGATAAGGTTGGTTGAATATGGTATTGGTTTTTGTTGTGTGCTTGAAGTACCAATTATTGGGAATTTGGTTGTTTATACATTGTTTATGTTTGTGGTGTATGATAGGCTCGGCTGCGTACTTTCTGTTATACAAAGTATATTGTGGAAATGAACGGGTTTATCTTGGATAGGCACCGTGCAAAGATTAGAGACACACCATTCAAATGGTGTTTGCATATGGATAAAGCTTTAGCTATTTGCAATCCACTTATGTTAGAGTTGGTTAAGCGTTGATTTTCTGTAAACAATTCTTTTCGTATCATGCAACGGTCTGTCCCTTTAACCATAGGTGACATTTGTATGTGTTTAGGATTAGGCGTTGGTGGAATAGATGTAGAATTTGATAAGAACGTTTGCGGTACTGTGGGTTCACTTTTGAGTGGTGAATTGATAACAATTGACAATGTTATTGAGAAGATGAAGTTGTTGGTAGGGAGCGAGGTTGATGATGTGGATAATGTATGTCGTATGTATCTGTTTGTTTGTTTCGCCGTACTATATTTTCCAAGGAATTCCAAAAACGTCTGTAATATTCCTTGTAGTATTTTAGACAATATAGACGGTTTGTCTAAATACAATTGGGCGAAAGCAGTACATAGTTATTTGGTACGGAGCATTGGTCGGGCATTTTTGGCATTAGGTCAACGTGAGATCTGCTTGAGCGGTTCAGCTGTAGTGTTGCAAGTAAGCATTTGTATTACATATGTTTAAGTTAGCTTTTCGTTGTATATTGAATCATTTAATGGAGTGTGTGTTTTTGTTGCAGCTATGGGCTGTTGAACGACTCGGTTTATGTGGCCCACAAAGAGATTTTGTTTTCCCAAGAATTCTCAGTTGGCCAGA
>Ga0214543_1008007_pt1 | contig 17639 bp, 10 predicted proteins | sample CNSS2metaG_FD_160094 | JGI IMG/M metagenome (GOLD analysis project Ga0214543, IMG submission 160094) | Root nodule microbial communities from cowpea collected in UCLA plant growth center, Los Angeles, California, USA - CNSS2 | ecosystem: Host-associated > Plants > Roots > Nodule | place: USA... | reverse complement strand
ATATTTATTATATATAAATTATATATATATATATATATATATATATATATATATATATATATATATATATATAAAATACCCATCCGAACATCTAATATTAAATGAAAATTTGATTCTTTCATTTGAGTATATTAATTAATAAAGTAAAAATATTATCATATTTAATTTTTATACACTCTTTTAAATTTGAAATATCAAACACCTAACCATGTCTTTTAAAGAAATTGTCAAAGAAACCAACAGTTTACCTTTCAGACCAACTTATAACACAATGAGATTAAAAGAATTTACATTTCCAATATGTTTTAATTAAATACGCATGAACTAAATTCACTTTCATATTCGACATATTTCTCAACAATTTATAAATATAAGTGGTAATTCAACTTAATTTTCTTAAATATAACTTTAGATTTAAGTCTTATGGATTAAAGATATAACTAAGTTATTAATTAGATACTATTTACAAATTACTTGTACTTCACGCTTATTTAGTTAGAATCATCTCATTCCAAATAATATCTTTAATTTTAACCTTTAAAGCAATTATAATAAATCAACAATTTATCTTGCACCATATTTTAAAATTAAATAAGAAAAGAATTTATTTTCAATAATTTAGTTGGATTTTAGTATAGAAAAGGGAAAAATGTTAAAAGATTAATTAAAAGTGATAAACACAATATATGCGTAAAAAAAAATAACATCTATAACTAATTTGAATTCATCTATCACAAATGTTTAGTTTTTTAGAACAATGAAATCTTTTATTTTAGAAGGTGGTGAGTAAATTTAGATAGTTTGAGCTAAAAAAAATGAGTAAACAGGGAAACGCGACTCTTACAATTTTTTTATGGCCAAGAACAACATGATCACCTAAAAATAAGGTTAAACAGAAGAAAGTCCCACCTTTGAATGGTAAAACAATGCAAAAAGTGGTTGGTAAAAGCGCAATTTTTTCTCAGAGGTGACACCTATTGGTGTGAGAGTAGTATAAAAGAGAAGTTGATACAAAGAGCAAATCAGCTTCTGGGTACCTCTCTCTCTACCTGAGAAGGAGGAGCCTTGCATTGGCTCACACAAAGTCTCCCTTCAATTCTCATGCAATAGTAAATAAAAAAGGATGGAACACACCAATAACACCATGGCTCGTACCCTTTTTCTCATAGTGTTCCTTTCCACCATTGTGGTTGCAGCACATGGACGTGGTCGTCATATGACTGCTCAGAATGTCACTTATGATGGTAAGTCATTGTTTATTGATGGAAGGCGTGAGCTGCTATTTTCTGGTTCCATCCACTACCCACGAAGCACACCAGATGTAAGTTACTTTGATCATAATCATGTTACAATATTTTATTTCTTCATGCAAAGAGAAAAAGTTTTATGGTCCATCGAACATGTTTGTACATGAATACTACAGATGTGGCCTGTCCTTCTTGACAATGCAAGACGTGGAGGCATAAATGTCATCCAAACCTACGTGTTTTGGAATGCTCATGAACCCCAACAAGGACAGGTGAATTACTTGTTTTCTCTTTATTCAATTGATTCGGGACCACAAAACTCAAAGGGGTGTTGTGAAAATGTTTTTTCTCTGTCAATATGCAGTTCAACTTTGAAGGTAATTACGACTTAGTAAAGTTTATTAAACTTGTTCAAGAGCATGGAATGTTTGTCACTCTTAGGGTTGGACCTTTCATCCAAGCCGAGTGGAACCATGGGTAAAATATCCATTCATTAATATGATTTTCAAATATATGATTCCTTTTCCTTTGTTATTCTCAACCTTACTTTCTTTCCTCATATGTTCATTAGAGGACTTCCATATTGGCTTAGGGAGGTTCCTGGCACCATATTCCGCTGTGATAATGAGCCTTATAAGGTAGTCTCAATCCCCCATATATAATTCCTTTAACATGAAAATTGAATACATAATTTAATCATTAACATGAAAATTCCTTTGATTTGAAGCAACACATGCAAGCATTTGTGACAAAGATTGTACAAATGATGAAAGATGAGAAACTCTTTGCACCCCAAGGAGGTCCCATTGTCTTAGCACAGGTTTTTATTTTGCAACCAACCAAGTGTTTAATTTCTTTTTGAGTGATAAATGTATGTAAACATGTTGCATTATTCAATGGCTACAGATTGAGAATGAGTACAACCACATTCAACGTGCATACGGTGAGAAGGGTGACAGCTATGTCCAATGGGCTGCAAACATGGCAGTAGCATTGAACGTTGGAGTTCCATGGGTCATGTGTAAGCAAACAGATGCACCAGATCCAGTGGTAAGTCATGACAAAATAGGAGTAGCATGGCCATAAATTCTTTTCCAACTTAGCTTGACATCATGTGATTTCATTCATAGATCAATGCATGCAATGGAAGACATTGTGGTGATACCTTCTCGGGGCCAAACAAACCATACAAACCAGCCATATGGACAGAGAACTGGACCGCTCAGTAAGATATGACTTAATGTTTATCCTTGGTGAAGGAAATCAAAATCATGAGCACTCCTAATAATGCATTTTATTTGGTAACTTGAACTTCAGGTATAGAGCACATGGAGATCCACCATCCCAAAGATCCGCAGAAGATATTGCCTTTTCAATTGCTCGATTTTTCGCCAAGGGTGGAAGTTTGGTTAACTACTATATGGTGTTTCTCTTATCATCTAAATCTTTTGGTACTTATATAATTTTAGGCCAATATTATTTTCTTAAATTTGTAACTCAATGTGCAACTTTTGTAGTATCACGGAGGAACAAACTTTGGCAGAACCAGTTCTGCCTTTACCCCAACTCGTTATTATGATGAGGCGCCTCTTGATGAATACGGTCTACAAAGAGAACCAAAATGGACTCATTTGAGGGATGTGCACAAAGCCGTGCTCCTTTGCAGGAAGGCTATCCTTGCTGGCGATACCAATGTGGAAAAGTTGAACGAATTCCACGAGGTAAACATATGACATTATTTATAATGTTGCATACAGAGAAGGTAGTGTCACAAAAATATCGAGCTAAATTAAATTGGTATATGTGTCATGCAGATTAGAACCATTGAGAAGCTTGGAACAAACTTGTGTGTTGCTTTCATCACTAACAACCACACAACAGATGCAGCCACAATTAACTTCAGGGGCACTGACTACTTTTTGCCTCCACATTCCATTAGCATCCTCCCTGATTGCAAGACTGTGGTCTTCAACACACAAAGTGTAATTAACTAACTTGTTTGTTCATCTCCAATATGTTATCACATACAATTCAAAAATGGGTGTTTGACTCACATATGACACATGTAATAGATTGTTTCACAACATAATTCAAGGAACTACGAAAGGTCTCCCATTGCAAACAATTTCCAATGGGAGATGTTCAACGAGGCCATCCCAACAACAAAAAAAATGGATATGTACCAAAACGCTCCGGCAGAGCTTTACACTTTGCTCAAGGACACTAGTGATTATGCTTGGTACACCACCAGGTGAGTTTGTGTAAGCTGATTAATTAAATATTTTATTTTGGAAACATTTTATACAACTGTTATCTCCAACTTGTAATCTATCTATTCACTACAGCTTTGAGTTGGCTCCAGGAGACTTGCCAACAAAGCCTGGAGTTCTCCCAGTTGTTCAAATATCGAGTGAGGGACACACAATGGTTGCATTTGTAAATGGAGACTTCATTGGTAAGGACATAAAGTTAAAAAAGAATATATCATAAGATGAGGAGACAAGTTTCTAAAGACAATGTCTTGATTATTTTGTGTTAGGAACTGCACATGGAACTCATGAAAAAAAATCTTTTAAATTCCAACGACCAGTACCACTTAGGGTTGGAACCAACTACATTTCCATCTTGGCTGGCACAGTTGGATTACCTGTATGAGACTTAATTTTTTCCTTCTTGTGTGTTTAATGAACATCGATCCAAGTTTCTATGAGTATAACAAAATAACATTGTTTCATCCCTTCAAATTTCAAATATATAGGACAGCGGAGCTTACATGGAACATAGATACGCAGGGCCCGATTATGTAAACATCCTCGCTCTCAACACAGGAACACTTGATCTCACTACCTATATGTGGGGTCATCGGGTTAGTTGATATATAACTCTATAGTAAAATTGTGGTTCAACATGTTACAATGACATAGCTAAAGCAATTAATTTTAATTGATAGGTTGGTATCAAGGGTGAAGGCATGAAAGTTTTTAGCGATGAAGGATCATTAAAGGCAAAATGGAAGCCACTCAGTCCAATCCCACGCCCTCTCACTTGGTACAGGGTAAGAAATATCACATGTCTTATATCAAACTACGATATTTAAGAAACACTTTAAAACTATTTACACCATTTTTTAACGATATCATGCATTGGTTTTATAGACAAGATTTGCCACTCCAGAGGGAACAGGTCCAGTTGCCATCAGGATGACTGGAATGGGCAAAGGAATGATGTGGATCAATGGTAAAAGCATTGGTCGCCACTGGATGAGTTACCTGTCCCCAATTGGAAAGCCCACACAATCAGAGTAAGCAAACCGCTCTTTAGAAATGAAAACTTTTCTCTTGGTCTTTTTAAACACAATAAAATGAGTGTTGTGTTGAACATTTCGTAACTTGCATCACTCATTCAGGTTCCACATCCCAAGATCTTTCCTCAACCCACAAGACAACTTACTTGTTATATTTGAAGAGGAACCTTTGGCTCCAGGACAAGTTGAGATATTGAACGTGAATAGAGACACAATTTGCAGTTTCATTGCAGAGAGCGACCCTCCCAATGTGAATTCATGGGTGTCCAGAAGAGGAAATTTTCACCCTATTGTGCCATATCTTGGACCCCAAGCCTCACTAATGTGTCCACCTGGGAAAAAGATTATGACAGTTGAGTTTGCCAGCTTTGGCAATCCAAGTGGTTACTGTGGAGAGTATATTTTGGGGACTTGCAATGCTGCTGCTACCAAGCAAATCGTGGAGCAGGAATGCTTAGGCAAAGAAACTTGCTCGATTACATTAAATCGTGCAGTGTTCAACCAAAACGGCGCGGATCCATGCCCAAATATATTGGTGAAAACCCTTGCAATCCAAGTGAGGTGTTCTTAGATCAATCAATCAATAAATGAATCCAAGATGGTTGGTTATATTTTTTTCAAATAGAGTCCAGGAGCTCAACTTGTATCATTGTTTTTGGGTTATCATACTTGAATTCAATGATTACATTATTTGTTATTTCTCTCGCAATAAAAATTCCACCCATTCAATTTTGTTTACAACTTTCATATTTTGTCTCATCTTTAATTTTTTTTCAATGTTGTCTATATCTGTTTTTACCCATGCATATATATCGAAATTGATAAATTACATTCTTACTACGTAATTTTTCATTTTGAAAATATTAATTCACTTCAGTTTTTATAATTATATTAATACATTAATCTTTAAATATAAAATAAATGATTATTTGTATATGCTATCAAATAATTATCGAAATTAAAATCAGGAACTAACATTTCAATACTTCTAATAATACATTTCTCAAATTGAGGTCAATGAACATTTAAGTATATATTCATCCTCCAACCCTCTAAAATGTCTTTGAAAAAGATAACAATGAAAATGTTTCATACTTTAAAATGGGTAATACCTCCTATATTATTAAACTGGCAATATTGTTTTACCCTACTTGAAATCAAAACAAATATATATTTTTACCTTGAAAATGTTCAAAACTTAAATACTGTTATAATAATTATAAAATTCTATTACTATAAAATTTTATTATATTTATTTTTTATTTGAAGAAAATGCACTAAAAAAATAATAAGAAATCCTTTCTTATAAATATTAAAGCATAATAATAATAATTTCGAGCATGGACTATGATATAATGTTTATAATTAAGAAGTAAGAATAAAATGTTAGACTTGTATAAAAACTATTTATAAAGAGTTATATGACATATTTAGCTTTATGGTGTATTTGGACAATGCAATTTAAAAGAATAATTCATTTATTTAGATAATTTGAATTTCTTGGAAGTAAAATGACTTTTTTGGATGAAGAAATTAAAAAAAAAATTGAAATTGAAGAATTTTAAGAAAGTATTTCAAATAACTAAATCAATAGAATTTGAAATTCACTCAAAAAAGAAAGAAATTGAAAGTTCAGAAGTTGTGAAATTCCTCATTGGTCAAGATAAAAAACGGTCGAGACTGACTCGACCAACAATCGACCAGGACTAACTTGGTCGAATTCAGACAAATCTCGATTAGGACCGACTCCATTGAATTTGACCAAATTTTTTGCTACAGCCAACTCGACGAAATTTGGCTGGAGCCAACTCGATCAAAATTTGGTCGGAGTCGAGTATGACCCCAGATGAAATTCAATCGAATTCAACCAAGTCATCCCTGACAAAAATTTGTCCGAATGCGACCGAAGTTTGACTTGGCCGAACTATGTCGAGTAAGACATGTTCGAAATTTGGCCAATTTGGCACAGTGGACCCTGCCTGAATTGTGGTGGAATTTAGTAGAGTCAACCTTAGCCAAATTCGACTGAATCAACCTTGATAAAAACTTTTGCAAAATTTGACCTAGTCACTAGAGAGACATTCTGATAAAATTATAGTTTATATCATTAGAAATTTGGCCAAATTTGGTCGAGTAAATCGGATTGAAATTTGATCGAATTTGAATATTTTAAGTTGACTAATATATTTTTCAAATTCAATTTCAAATTTTTATATGATAAAATAAATACAATTAAAGTGAAAGTTTATCTTATAAGAGAAATTCAATTATTTTATCCAAACAAGAAACTAAAATGTAAAATATTTCAACTCTCTATTCAAATAGATTATTTAGAAAATGAAGATAATTGAATTGTAAGAAATTAAAAAACTATACATTTCAATTTCTTAAAATTGTTAAAATGCATCATCCAAATACAAGGCTTTTGCACATATTCTCGTATAGAAATATTAATCCGTGAGTATCAAATAATAAATTTATTATACTAGTTTTTCTTACAAGAAATTATTGGCATTATAATTTATTTTTGTATATTTTATACAAATATGTTAAAATCTGAAAATAAATTTTAGAGTGAGATTCACAAGTCATTTTATTGAGCTTTTATATTTTATTTAACTAACTTATAAATTTATTTGACTAGAAAATTGTATTTTAAAAGAACAATTAATTTTAAATATTTACTTGAAGTAATATTTAAGTTTACATTTTTTATACTTTTAATATTTTTTTAAATTGTCGCGTCCCTTGCCTCTTCTAGTATTATACAATTTACTTTAATTATTATTATACTATTTATTATAATATTTTATGTTTGAATATTTGATAAGGTAAACGATCAAAATTAAGTGAAATCATTAAAATATATTAAACATATTGTTATAAAAAAAATAAACGGTATAAAAACCATGTAATAACGTTCTTCTATTTTATTTTTCATTGCTGCTAGTTTAATAAGTTTGCTTAGAAAACTTTAAGCTTTTACAAAAAGTCATATATAGTTTAAAAAAAAAACAGACTTCCTAAATATTATTTTAAACGGAAAAAGTCTCATTAATTAATTTTGTGTTTTTTTGTAATATTTTAAATGGTAGTCTAATTAATTAGCGTGAATTTCTTGAGAAAAAAAAATATTAGTATTGTAAAGTCAGATGAACGTCCTTGAAGGAGAATTGGAAGGAAATCCATGGAAGACAGCAAGAAGATGAAGTGCAGCGGAATAGATGATATGAACAAGAAGAGCTCTCGGCAATGGATGTTTTTGGTGAAGATGAAGAGTAGAAGTGATGCTATGGTGTGGAAGGTGGCTAGAGGAGATGAAGGAGAAGAATAGCCATATATGCTTTCAAATTAATAGAAGTGTGGGGTGATCTCAACACTATCACCTATTAGCAATTCAAGAGTAACCATTACAATAGTTGAATGAGTAACCATTACACTTGAGCTTGGGCTTGTTGGGTTCACATCATCTTCCTCACCTTTTATTGATCTGGCATTTGGACTTGATAATTTTATCTTTTGCTGATTGTAATAGAGTAAGATACATTAAAATATGTTCAAATTCCATTAAAACTAATTGATATATTTTTTTCTAGACCAAAAATTAGTGTAAATTACTTCTTATAATATATATTATATTATATTCTTTATGGGTGAAAATACTACTAGAGTTAGGAACGTGTAAGTCTCCTTATGAAAAATTGAAACAAAAGCATTGAAGTATAAACAAGTATAACAAATAAACACGTCCTTCGTAGATAATGCTCGGATCGATTCTCATTTTGTTAATAAATTTTCATATTGACTAGATATGAGTATTGTACGGAGAATACCTAACTTTTTCAATACGGGTTGGGCATGGAGATGAGGATGAGATGTACATAATTGCCTCCTCCCATCTCCGTACCTGCAATAATATTCATCATCGTCGTATCTTCATCCCCACTTAAAGTATTAAAATACTAATAGTTTATTAAGTAACCTTTTATATATATATATATATATATATATATATATATATATATATATATATATATGTATATTCTAGGGGATGTGAGATTTTTTAAGACATGTTATTTTTATCAGTCCAATAAAAGTTTTTATAAGAGAAAAAATATTTTGAAGATGCAAATGAATTTCTTGACAAGTCAAACAATTAGAAAAAATAAAAAATAGAAGATGTGCATTATATGTTTGTGCGTTGTAGTAGAGTAGTGTGATAGGGTAGGGTGATTCTTGGAGGTAAAGACAAATAATATATTCAATTGATGATGTGTTTTTTCCAACACACACACACACACACACACACACACACACATATATATATATATATATATATATATATATATATATATATTATAAATCTTCTATTTTTATTTTTTCTTATTATTTGACTTGTCATGAAGTTCATTCTCATCTTAAGATATTTTTTTCTCTTATCACAATCTTTGGGCAATTATGTTCAAATGTGATGTATCAAAATTAAATATTTTTTATTTCTTACATTGGAATATTTTTACTTTTTTTTAATATTTTTAATTATTGTATCTTTTCTTTTCACATGAGAATATTTAATACTTTCAATTTAAATGTTCAATAACTTAAATAGAGCTGTCAAAATGGGTTGGAACCCGCGAGCCAACCTGGCTCACCACGAGTTTGGGCCGGGTTGAGTTGAAATTTTTTTACAAATTTCAATACGGGTTGATTTTTTATCCGGCTCATCTGGGTTGAACCCGTGGTGAGCCGGGTTGGCTCACCAACCCGTAGATAGAAGGGTCACACAAGTGTTTTTATTTTTTTTATTAAGTTAGGCTTTACATTTGGGTCATGTTAAGTTGTTTTTTTATCCAACACATAAATAATTTGTATTTTTTATTTTGGTTTGTATTTGGATTGTATTAAAGTTTATTTAGATTTTAATTAGAATCACAATTTAGTTTTGACAGAAAAAAAAATAAAAAAATAATATTTTTTTTAATTAAGTGAACCCATGAGCCAACCCGTTTAACCTGCCAACCCGTGGTGGGCCGGGCTGGGTTCAAATTTTTTTGGCTCGCTAAAAAGTGAGCCGGGTTGGGTTGGCTCACTAAATCATCAACCCGTGGTGGGTGGAGCCGGGTCGGGTCGGGTTACCCATCTTGACATCTCAAAGCTTAAACCTCTCATTTACTAAATAGTATAATAAACTTATTTTCATTATTTTATTATTATTAATTTTTATTTCATTTGAAAAATTCTTTTTTGTTTCGCTCAAATAATTTTTATTATCTCTCAACCCTTCAAATAAGATAATATTTGAAAAGTTTTCTTAAATGTCTAAGGTTATTTTGATCTTATTATACTCTTAATTATATATTTGTTATCTTTTGTGCAATTTCATTCAATAGTCTATCAAATTGTTGTTATTTGGTCATGTCTAAGGTCTTTTTGATCTTATTATACTCTTAATTATACATTTGTTATCTTTTGTGCAATTTCATTCAATAATCTATTAAATTGTTATCATTTGATCATTTTTTAATATTTTTAACTGTGATTTATTTTTATCATGTAGAATAGTGTTTTTATATTTTTTATACAATCATTTTTATTTTTTTAACTCATTATCATATGTGTAATTTTATTACTATAATTGTATAAATAAACTTTATTTACTATATTATAATAATTTCATATAATTGTCATTAATTCTTTTTATCATCGTTCAACATATATTGAAGTTCAAAAGATAAAACATCAATGTTAAATTTCAATTATTATTAATTTAGTATTTGTTTTTTGTGTGATTTTGATCAACTAATGTATTATAATTTTTATTCGTGTACAAAAAAAAATAGATTTTATTATAATTAAAAAATTGAAGTAAACATATATTTAATATTTTTTAATTTAAATATTTCTTTTCCACTTAATCTTTTTAAAAAATATTTTTAAATATTATCAACTAGGTAATATTAACGTATGCAAATTTAATAAATGTTTTGGATTTCATCAAATTTTATTTGGTATTTTAATTTGAATTGTATACAACTACAATTTATTTCTAAATATTTGATATTGAAGAAACAAAAATACACTCCTTTTAATATTAAATATATAATAATATTATGTGTTTTTATTGTATTTTTTATTATTTAGAAAAATAGTTAATATTTACACAATAAAAGAGCGGGTACGAGTATGAATATATACCTTACCGATGAGGATGGAAATAGACAAAAATTTGAAACACATTATGTTTAAGGATGACAAATAAACTCGTCCCCTTTTGATGAAAAATCCTTACATTGGTTGGATATATGTATAGGTATGGAGATACCCGACTTTTTCAATTGGGTATTGAGATAAGATAACCATATCCGTCATAATACTCATCCCGTTTAAATTATTAAAATACTTATAGTTTATTAAGTAATCTTATATATATATATATATATATATATATATATATATATATATATATATATATATAAAATACCCATCCGAACATCTAATATTAAATGAAAATTTGATTCTTTCATTTGAGTATATTAATTAATAAAGTAAAAATATTATCATATTTAATTTTTATACACTCTTTTAAATTTGAAATATCAAACACCTAACCATGTCTTTTAAAGAAATTGTCAAAGAAACCAACAGTTTACCTTTCAGACCAACTTATAACACAATGAGATTAAAAGAATTTACATTTCCAATATGTTTTAATTAAATACGCATGAACTAAATTCACTTTCATATTCGACATATTTCTCAACAATTTATAAATATAAGTGGTAATTCAACTTAATTTTCTTAAATATAACTTTAGATTTAAGTCTTATGGATTAAAGATATAACTAAGTTATTAATTAGATACTATTTACAAATTACTTGTACTTCACGCTTATTTAGTTAGAATCATCTCATTCCAAATAATATCTTTAATTTTAACCTTTAAAGCAATTATAATAAATCAACAATTTATCTTGCACCATATTTTAAAATTAAATAAGAAAAGAATTTATTTTCAATAATTTAGTTGGATTTTAGTATAGAAAAGGGAAAAATGTTAAAAGATTAATTAAAAGTGATAAACACAATATATGCGTAAAAAAAAATAACATCTATAACTAATTTGAATTCATCTATCACAAATGTTTAGTTTTTTAGAACAATGAAATCTTTTATTTTAGAAGGTGGTGAGTAAATTTAGATAGTTTGAGCTAAAAAAAATGAGTAAACAGGGAAACGCGACTCTTACAATTTTTTTATGGCCAAGAACAACATGATCACCTAAAAATAAGGTTAAACAGAAGAAAGTCCCACCTTTGAATGGTAAAACAATGCAAAAAGTGGTTGGTAAAAGCGCAATTTTTTCTCAGAGGTGACACCTATTGGTGTGAGAGTAGTATAAAAGAGAAGTTGATACAAAGAGCAAATCAGCTTCTGGGTACCTCTCTCTCTACCTGAGAAGGAGGAGCCTTGCATTGGCTCACACAAAGTCTCCCTTCAATTCTCATGCAATAGTAAATAAAAAAGGATGGAACACACCAATAACACCATGGCTCGTACCCTTTTTCTCATAGTGTTCCTTTCCACCATTGTGGTTGCAGCACATGGACGTGGTCGTCATATGACTGCTCAGAATGTCACTTATGATGGTAAGTCATTGTTTATTGATGGAAGGCGTGAGCTGCTATTTTCTGGTTCCATCCACTACCCACGAAGCACACCAGATGTAAGTTACTTTGATCATAATCATGTTACAATATTTTATTTCTTCATGCAAAGAGAAAAAGTTTTATGGTCCATCGAACATGTTTGTACATGAATACTACAGATGTGGCCTGTCCTTCTTGACAATGCAAGACGTGGAGGCATAAATGTCATCCAAACCTACGTGTTTTGGAATGCTCATGAACCCCAACAAGGACAGGTGAATTACTTGTTTTCTCTTTATTCAATTGATTCGGGACCACAAAACTCAAAGGGGTGTTGTGAAAATGTTTTTTCTCTGTCAATATGCAGTTCAACTTTGAAGGTAATTACGACTTAGTAAAGTTTATTAAACTTGTTCAAGAGCATGGAATGTTTGTCACTCTTAGGGTTGGACCTTTCATCCAAGCCGAGTGGAACCATGGGTAAAATATCCATTCATTAATATGATTTTCAAATATATGATTCCTTTTCCTTTGTTATTCTCAACCTTACTTTCTTTCCTCATATGTTCATTAGAGGACTTCCATATTGGCTTAGGGAGGTTCCTGGCACCATATTCCGCTGTGATAATGAGCCTTATAAGGTAGTCTCAATCCCCCATATATAATTCCTTTAACATGAAAATTGAATACATAATTTAATCATTAACATGAAAATTCCTTTGATTTGAAGCAACACATGCAAGCATTTGTGACAAAGATTGTACAAATGATGAAAGATGAGAAACTCTTTGCACCCCAAGGAGGTCCCATTGTCTTAGCACAGGTTTTTATTTTGCAACCAACCAAGTGTTTAATTTCTTTTTGAGTGATAAATGTATGTAAACATGTTGCATTATTCAATGGCTACAGATTGAGAATGAGTACAACCACATTCAACGTGCATACGGTGAGAAGGGTGACAGCTATGTCCAATGGGCTGCAAACATGGCAGTAGCATTGAACGTTGGAGTTCCATGGGTCATGTGTAAGCAAACAGATGCACCAGATCCAGTGGTAAGTCATGACAAAATAGGAGTAGCATGGCCATAAATTCTTTTCCAACTTAGCTTGACATCATGTGATTTCATTCATAGATCAATGCATGCAATGGAAGACATTGTGGTGATACCTTCTCGGGGCCAAACAAACCATACAAACCAGCCATATGGACAGAGAACTGGACCGCTCAGTAAGATATGACTTAATGTTTATCCTTGGTGAAGGAAATCAAAATCATGAGCACTCCTAATAATGCATTTTATTTGGTAACTTGAACTTCAGGTATAGAGCACATGGAGATCCACCATCCCAAAGATCCGCAGAAGATATTGCCTTTTCAATTGCTCGATTTTTCGCCAAGGGTGGAAGTTTGGTTAACTACTATATGGTGTTTCTCTTATCATCTAAATCTTTTGGTACTTATATAATTTTAGGCCAATATTATTTTCTTAAATTTGTAACTCAATGTGCAACTTTTGTAGTATCACGGAGGAACAAACTTTGGCAGAACCAGTTCTGCCTTTACCCCAACTCGTTATTATGATGAGGCGCCTCTTGATGAATACGGTCTACAAAGAGAACCAAAATGGACTCATTTGAGGGATGTGCACAAAGCCGTGCTCCTTTGCAGGAAGGCTATCCTTGCTGGCGATACCAATGTGGAAAAGTTGAACGAATTCCACGAGGTAAACATATGACATTATTTATAATGTTGCATACAGAGAAGGTAGTGTCACAAAAATATCGAGCTAAATTAAATTGGTATATGTGTCATGCAGATTAGAACCATTGAGAAGCTTGGAACAAACTTGTGTGTTGCTTTCATCACTAACAACCACACAACAGATGCAGCCACAATTAACTTCAGGGGCACTGACTACTTTTTGCCTCCACATTCCATTAGCATCCTCCCTGATTGCAAGACTGTGGTCTTCAACACACAAAGTGTAATTAACTAACTTGTTTGTTCATCTCCAATATGTTATCACATACAATTCAAAAATGGGTGTTTGACTCACATATGACACATGTAATAGATTGTTTCACAACATAATTCAAGGAACTACGAAAGGTCTCCCATTGCAAACAATTTCCAATGGGAGATGTTCAACGAGGCCATCCCAACAACAAAAAAAATGGATATGTACCAAAACGCTCCGGCAGAGCTTTACACTTTGCTCAAGGACACTAGTGATTATGCTTGGTACACCACCAGGTGAGTTTGTGTAAGCTGATTAATTAAATATTTTATTTTGGAAACATTTTATACAACTGTTATCTCCAACTTGTAATCTATCTATTCACTACAGCTTTGAGTTGGCTCCAGGAGACTTGCCAACAAAGCCTGGAGTTCTCCCAGTTGTTCAAATATCGAGTGAGGGACACACAATGGTTGCATTTGTAAATGGAGACTTCATTGGTAAGGACATAAAGTTAAAAAAGAATATATCATAAGATGAGGAGACAAGTTTCTAAAGACAATGTCTTGATTATTTTGTGTTAGGAACTGCACATGGAACTCATGAAAAAAAATCTTTTAAATTCCAACGACCAGTACCACTTAGGGTTGGAACCAACTACATTTCCATCTTGGCTGGCACAGTTGGATTACCTGTATGAGACTTAATTTTTTCCTTCTTGTGTGTTTAATGAACATCGATCCAAGTTTCTATGAGTATAACAAAATAACATTGTTTCATCCCTTCAAATTTCAAATATATAGGACAGCGGAGCTTACATGGAACATAGATACGCAGGGCCCGATTATGTAAACATCCTCGCTCTCAACACAGGAACACTTGATCTCACTACCTATATGTGGGGTCATCGGGTTAGTTGATATATAACTCTATAGTAAAATTGTGGTTCAACATGTTACAATGACATAGCTAAAGCAATTAATTTTAATTGATAGGTTGGTATCAAGGGTGAAGGCATGAAAGTTTTTAGCGATGAAGGATCATTAAAGGCAAAATGGAAGCCACTCAGTCCAATCCCACGCCCTCTCACTTGGTACAGGGTAAGAAATATCACATGTCTTATATCAAACTACGATATTTAAGAAACACTTTAAAACTATTTACACCATTTTTTAACGATATCATGCATTGGTTTTATAGACAAGATTTGCCACTCCAGAGGGAACAGGTCCAGTTGCCATCAGGATGACTGGAATGGGCAAAGGAATGATGTGGATCAATGGTAAAAGCATTGGTCGCCACTGGATGAGTTACCTGTCCCCAATTGGAAAGCCCACACAATCAGAGTAAGCAAACCGCTCTTTAGAAATGAAAACTTTTCTCTTGGTCTTTTTAAACACAATAAAATGAGTGTTGTGTTGAACATTTCGTAACTTGCATCACTCATTCAGGTTCCACATCCCAAGATCTTTCCTCAACCCACAAGACAACTTACTTGTTATATTTGAAGAGGAACCTTTGGCTCCAGGACAAGTTGAGATATTGAACGTGAATAGAGACACAATTTGCAGTTTCATTGCAGAGAGCGACCCTCCCAATGTGAATTCATGGGTGTCCAGAAGAGGAAATTTTCACCCTATTGTGCCATATCTTGGACCCCAAGCCTCACTAATGTGTCCACCTGGGAAAAAGATTATGACAGTTGAGTTTGCCAGCTTTGGCAATCCAAGTGGTTACTGTGGAGAGTATATTTTGGGGACTTGCAATGCTGCTGCTACCAAGCAAATCGTGGAGCAGGAATGCTTAGGCAAAGAAACTTGCTCGATTACATTAAATCGTGCAGTGTTCAACCAAAACGGCGCGGATCCATGCCCAAATATATTGGTGAAAACCCTTGCAATCCAAGTGAGGTGTTCTTAGATCAATCAATCAATAAATGAATCCAAGATGGTTGGTTATATTTTTTTCAAATAGAGTCCAGGAGCTCAACTTGTATCATTGTTTTTGGGTTATCATACTTGAATTCAATGATTACATTATTTGTTATTTCTCTCGCAATAAAAATTCCACCCATTCAATTTTGTTTACAACTTTCATATTTTGTCTCATCTTTAATTTTTTTTCAATGTTGTCTATATCTGTTTTTACCCATGCATATATATCGAAATTGATAAATTACATTCTTACTACATAATTTTTCATTTTGAAAATATTAATTCACTTCAGTTTTTATAATTATATTGACAAAAAGATGAAAGTATATATTATCATTATGGTGGTAAAGGTCATTTGAGTTGTACTTATTGTACACCAAAGCATCTTACAAATAACGAAAAGAACATAGAAACACATTTTGCTCATGAAGATGATGATTCTGATTATGGCCATATGGATGTTACTCATCTTGATATTATTATTTTCTTTGTTAAAGCAAATGGAAGCATTGATCACCTCATTGATTATGAGAGTCTTACAAAAAATATCTCATATTGAAATTTACGTTTATATAAAGAAACGAATGTTTGCACTAGTACTTATTAAAATAAGAATATAGAAATGATCCTATTTGTTCTTGTATTTATATGAAATGATCCAAAAATGAATTTGCCATAATTATTATTTATGTAGATGACATAAACATCGTTGGAACTCTTAATGAGCTCACAAAGGCAATTGATTACTCAAAGAAATAATTTGAGATGAATGATTTTTGAAGGGCAAAGTCTTATTTGAAATTACAAATTGAGTATTTTAACAAAGGTGTTTTTGTACATCAAGAAGCTTGTATAATGAAAGTGCTTAAAAGGTTCAATATGGACAAATCACATTCATTATGCACTCCAATGGTGGTGAGGTCATTAGATGTTGATAAAGACCCTTTTAGACCTCAAGAAAAAGATGAAGAACTACTTGGTCTTGAAGTACCATATCTTAGTGTTATAGGAGCACTAATGTATCTTGCTAATTATACTCGACCTGATATAGCATTTGCTGTAAATTTGTTAGCAAGATATAGTTCTTCACCTACAAGAAGACATTGGAATGGAGTAAAACAAATACTATGTTACCTTAAGGGCACTATGAATATGGGCTTATTTTACCCAAATGATTCAAAAATATATCTAATGGGTTATGTAGATGCAGGTTATTTATCAGATCCTCATAATGGTCAATCACAAACAGGATATTAGTTCACATGTGATGGCACAGTGATTTCATGGCGATCTGTGAAACAAACAATAACAGCAACATCATCAAATCATGCAGAAATTTTAGCATTACATGAGGCAAGTCATGAATGCATTTGGCTAAGGTCTATAATTCAACATGTGCGACAAACTTGTGGTTTATCCTTGAAAAAAATGAAACCAACAACGATATATGAAGACAATAGTGCATGCATTGCTCAATTGAAAGAAGGATATATTAAAGGAGACAGAACAAAACATATTCTTCCAAAATTCTTTTTCACTCATGATCTTCA
>Ga0214543_1008006_pt1 | contig 17640 bp, 5 predicted proteins | sample CNSS2metaG_FD_160094 | JGI IMG/M metagenome (GOLD analysis project Ga0214543, IMG submission 160094) | Root nodule microbial communities from cowpea collected in UCLA plant growth center, Los Angeles, California, USA - CNSS2 | ecosystem: Host-associated > Plants > Roots > Nodule | place: USA... | reverse complement strand
CTCGGAGATGAGCAACTCAGAGTCGAGCAGAGGTATTCACCACAAGTGCGAGCGTCCGCTGAATCCGACCAAGTTATACGTATCCGGATGAGTCGAGTCGAGTCGTAGTGTATTGGATGAAGAGTCATAACATGTTTGGTTGCTATGTGGTTATGAGATGAGGAAAAATGTATTTGACTGCATGATGAATATGTTGTTGGCTCTAGCTTACCCGTTTTATTGCATGGTTATGATGTATGTGGTTGTTCTCTCTTGCGATGATCATCAACTTGGTTGATGGGAGCAGATGGGCGAGGTTCTCATGGGCAACAAGGAAATGGCGACTCCACTACTTAGCCATCTGGGCTGGATCTCACGTTTCTTCCTTTCGTGTTTTCTTTAGGGCTATGGCCCCTATATTCGTGGTTTTTAGATTGTAACTTTGAGTTAAACAGCTATCCTACTTTTGTTGGCATCGTGGTGTACCTAGTTTTGTTGGGGTGAGGTTGGGAACCCCAGAACTGCGTTATTATGCTATCTTACGTTGGCGTTTCCTTTAATTATGTTTATAAATTAAATGGGACGTTACTTGTCAGCTTTTTAAAATTTAAATTAATTCTCTTGTAAATACAAATTATTTTAAGCAAAAGTACTATATAATTATTTAAAAAAATTCATTCATTATTTTTTTCAAAATAAAATCAAAATGTAATACCAGATTTTGTGTTAAGGAAACTGGATTTGGGTTATTTTCCGATCAAAATTCTGCATATAAGGAAGGTCGGAATTAGACTTTCTAAAATTGATTTCCGGGCTTATACAGTAGAATGTGTGTATATATAACAGTGTGTTATTTCTAGAAAATTTATGTACAACAGGTCGGACAGGGAAAAACTTCTCGCAAGAGTCAGAAATATGAACACACGTTCTGATTTTCTTCATGTTCAAACAAAAAATTAAATAATAATTATAAAGTGTTATTCTGTTTCCCAAGTCACCACCGGAAACATCAACCTTTCTTAAATGAGTGTAGGCACTCAGATTATTTGGAAACTATAAAAGGATATAACCTACAATATTTTAGCAATTATTAGTTAAACTATAAATTCTACAAGTAGCATTTATTAATATTTTACAAAGTCTAAGTAATTATTTTCAAGCAAAATAAACATGAAATTCTCCAATAGCATAAAAGAGACAGAATACATAAAACACTACCATAATATGTCACTCAGCATCAGGATTCTAGTCAATCTTTTCTTAAAAGAAAAGTTGCTAAGTGTGTTGCCATTGATACATTTATCCTGTGTGTTGACTCATAAATATATTGAAAGCAAACAAGCTTCCAACTTCACTGCACCAACAAGCTTCCAGTCACAGTCCAAAATCCAATAATATAGCCAAGTGCAATGACAAAATAAAACCACAAATTCTCTACTTTATCCTCTTTGTGATCTTTTTCTTCATCTTCATTACCACCTTTGAAATGATCATCGATGCACTTATTCGGCAGTGGATGTCCACACAGAAATGGGTTGCCAGCATAAATAAAAGGATCATCATCAAGGGTTGATAATTGAGTTCCTTTGGGAATCCGTCCTGAAAGGTTGTTGTAGGACAAATTTAAGTGACTTAACCAAGTTAAACTAGTTATGATCTGTGAAATTGCACCAGAAAGTTGGTCATGAGAGAGGTCAAGAGATTCTAGTGATTTCATGTCCCCTATCCTTTTGGGGATATGGCCTGACAAACGATTGTGTGATAGATTTAGGCCAAGCAATGCACCAAGTGATGTTATTCCTTCTGGAATAGATCCAGTCAAATTGTTATTTGACAAGTCCAAGTTTACCACAAGTTTTAGATTTCTGGTATACTCTAGTTCTATTCCTTTCACGACCTCTCTAACATCTTGTTCATACCATTCAACAAATCTACTAGATTGGTTGACAGAAATATTCTTTCGTGAGACCATACCTGTGAGATTTCCGATGCAACGAGGGATTGGACCCATCAAGTTGTTGTTTGAAAGGTCCAAAATTTGCAGTGCAGAGAGTTGGCACAATTGTAAAGGAATTGTTCCATTCAACCTGTTTTGCCGTAGCCTTAGAATCTGCATCGAGGAAAAGATATTCCCCATCCATGAAGGGATAATCCCAGACAAATGATTCTCTCCAACATCCAAAATTAAAAGTTGATTTAAATTTCTCAGTGATGATGGAAACCCCCCATGAAGACTGTTATTGTTCAAATGTAGCCATGCCAGTGTAGGTAGATTACCCAGAGAGCTAGGAATCACACCTGATAAATTGTTAGATGCCAAATTTAGAACATTGAGCCTTTGAGTAACACTCCAACAATTAGGAATTTCACCAACTAACATGTTTCCTGAAAGGTCAAGACTGTACAAGGAGTCTATTGTGCACAATGAATCTGGAATGAGACCACTTATAAGGTTGTTTCCAAGAAGCAAGTAACTGACATTGGGCAAGCTATCAGAAATATCTTGGGGAAGTGACCCTCTGATATGATTATTTGTGAGATTTAAGTAGTAAAGTTGGCTGGGCCATCTTATGTCAGATACCAAATTCTCCAAATGATTAAGGGATATGTCTAAGTTGTGAAGGTTTAGAAGCTGACTAAGACTGTAAGGAATGTTTCCGTGTAACTTATTTTCAGACAGATAGAGGGTGAACAAATTTTGAAGTTGACCAATATTGTGAGGAATGGTACCGTTTAAAGAGTTTCGTGAAAGATCTAGATCTGTTAGGCTGACAAGTTGCACTAAACTCCTTGGAATGACCCCATCAAAATGATTGGAAGAAAGAATTAAAATTTTTAAACTGACAAGTTCCCCGATACAGTCAGGAAGAGAACCGGTGAAGTTATTGTTGGAAAGCACCAAATTCTGCAGATTGACGAGTTTTGTTATTACAGCACAAGGAAGTGATCCCACCAAATTACTGTCAGTCATAATCAATGAACTTAGATTTTCAAGCTCTCCCAACCATGGCGGCAAATGACCATTACATTCGTTGTGACTTAAATCCAAAAGCATTAAATCGTGCCTAATGCATTCAAACTGTATGTAGTTTCCAAGTGCATCACTTGGAATTTTGTTTCTTGACATATCTAATTCTTTGAGATGGCAAGAGTTCCCCAGAAGAGATGCTAGAGATCCCTCAATATGATTTACATCATTACCTGAAAGACTGAGGTATTGAAGCCCCTTGAGCTCACCTAACCACCCCGGAACAGAATGAAACTTGTTTTGTGAAAGGTCGAGATAAACCAGGGAAGTCAGATTCTGTAATGCAGATGGGAGTGAGCCATCAAGAGCATTACTGTCAAGAAATAGACAGATGAGGTTAGCAGAGGTTCCCAACCAGAAGGGAGTGGAATTCAGGTTGTTGTTAGAAAGCTCAATCACTGAAATGGATGTCATATTTTGAAAAGCATCCAGAAACGGAGTCTGAAGTCCATTTTCTGCTAGATTGAGAACTTCCAGTCTGGAAAGGTTAGTGATGCTAACATGTTGACGGGTGTGCAACTTATCGAGTCCACAATTTCTGAATTCTACTTCTATCAAAGAAGGAAGCATGTTGAGTGAGTGCAACAAATTCTCTGCCTTACCAAGATACGCATCACTCATGTAAAGGTATTGGAGGGATGAAAGTTGAGAAATCCAGTGGAAGTCATCCGCATATAAATGAGCATTGAAACTCAAATCAAGAATGAGCAATTTTGTGAGGTTCCCAAGATTGTACGGGATCCTACCACTAAAATGACTATCAGAGAGATAAAGTACTTGCAGATGTTGCAGGGTTTGAAGGAACGCTGGTATTGAAGTATTATGAAAGTTGTTTCCACTCAAATCCAAATAAGTTAGATATTTAAGGTGCAATATAGAAGGGGGAACATGTTGAGCTTCAAGGACATGGTCGTAAAACTTACAGTTTGGTTGAAAATCTCCTCGTAAGGGATAACAAGGATTTCTGAGATCAAGCTTGACAACATGGCCTGTAAGATTATTGCAAGCTACACCTTTCCATTGGCAGCAACTACTTCCTTCCCAAGATGAAAGCCTTGATGAATCTCTAAAGCTTCCTTTGATCCTTAGAAGTGCTTGTCTTTCTTCTTCATTGCAACCAAGTGGTGCATGGCCACATAAACATAACACTGCAAATGCTGCAGTCAAAAGGAAAACAACAGCAAAAGTGAACCCCAACATGTCTGCTGAAGAGTGTCAGAGTACAAAAAAGAGAGTTGGTTTATCAAATAAAACTCTGAATACAGGAAACTGAAATGTTACGACTTGAGGTCAGTTATTGTGCATCACTAGCAAAATGGAAAAGTTAAGTGTGAAGGTTTGAATTTTTCGGATATTAGTCATGTCGATGATTTAGAAATATAGACAGAAATGCATATAATGCATGTGTTTCCATTAATTCTCCACAGCTGAGGCGGGAATTCGAGACTTTTCGAAGACCGAATTCCGACCTCCAAACGCAAATACCTCTCTCTACACATGTTTCAGCACACACACACAGACAAAAAGAAAAATACGAAAGCCCCTCTTAGAATTCCGCTCCAGATGAATTACGTGACCGGAAATGAAAAAAACATGTTGGAAATTTGGTGTCCGAGAAACCAAATTCTCACCAGTCACATTGTTAAGTGTTATTTGAAAAATAATGACAAAGGAGTCTATTTAGATAAATTTTTATTAAATTTAGTATTACTTAATAAATAAAAAAACACCTCTATCCTCCATTTTACTTTTTTGTCAAACAAAAACGTGGGAACGCTTGACTGTGTTGGGTGACTGGTGGTGGCAGGAGCTGTAACAACAGTGATCGTTAAATATTAGCATCCCTTACGTTCCCATTAGGCCGCCACCAGTACACAAACCACATTTTCCTCGTCGGCCTCCACCTTCGTAAGTTTCTTTAGGATACCTATAAAAATGTTACGTTAAAATTTTGGTCCTCCATTCTTTATCAAAAATTTAATTAAAGTTTTCATTTATTTTTATTTTATTTAATTAGTTCTTTAATCTTTTAAAATATTCAATTACAGTAAGTCTTTTCCATTATATTCACCTTACAATTTTTTTATAATTTATACAACAAATCACTTTATCTACCACATAAAATTAATTTAAATATTTAGATTTTTTAGGTGAAATGATTTAGTATATTAATTTTAACAAAAATCTAAGATCACTCTGTCCAAAGGACGTAAAAGATCGAATTGAATCATTTTATAAGATTAAAAAACTATATTGAACTAAATAAAAATTTGGGATGTAATTGAATTTTTTTTATAAGAATTAAAAGACTACATGAGTACTTTAACCAAAATGTTAAAATGGTCTTCATCTCTAATACGTGAGATTTCTACCACACCAAGACTTAATATTGATGAATGGTTCAATAATAGATGAAATGATATGTTCAACAAACCCTCATCTCATTAGGTTAAGAAATGAATTTTACACTATGATGCATGAATACGATGTGTGTATTGGATCGACACGTATCTGATACGTCAATACGTTTATTTTAAAAATAATAGGATACGATACGTAATAGATATGTGATATATGAATATTGAAAAATGTAAAATAATTCTTAAAAGTATAATAAATGTATTATTGTTATTGTGCAAATCTAAATTAAAACATTGGTAACTAATGTTAGTGATCAATTTATAAACTAATCTATAATAAAAACTATTTTAGTTAACAATTCAGAGACCAATTATACTTTTTTGAACTATTTTAGTTGCCAATAATGTTAAGTTTATTAATTACTACCTAAACTGGTCACGATTATTTTTTTTTTTTGTTACTAAAATTTGTCATTATTCAAATATTTTTTGTGTAGTCTATTACAACTCTATAAATTAGATACTTCGATGATAAGTATCAATAAAGTATCTTAAAGTATTGAACACGGATACGTGACTCAAATTGAAGTATCGGTACATCATAAATTTTAAACCTAATTCAATCTCATAAAATCAGCTTGTAAAATGAGATTTGTGTTTATTTCTATACTATAAATTAATCTTTTCTAGTTGATTTATAGTACGATGTAAAAAAAGTTAATTTTTTAGACAGTAGAAACTGAAAATTATTTGTAATTTTAAAAATCATATAATTTATAAAGAACAAAACAAGAAATATTTTTATACGAAAGTTCAGAAAGAAACTGTCTACACAGAATTCAGATTATAGGATAGCATATAGTCTAGCACTATTTTATAGCATAAAAATCTTTCTCATCTTCAGCAAATAAATAAAGATCTTAAGTTTCTTGTTTGTGTTCTAAAATAAAATTGCACTTAAAACAGATATATATTGTAACCACTCTGTTTGTTTGATGATATGTAATATTCCAAGTTATCTGAGTTCAAGAACTTCATATATTACAAAAGATTAGATTAATTAACATTGATTTACGCTATTAGTACCAAAGTAATTATTTATTTTATTATTTATGAGAAGTCTTTTATCAAGAGAAGGTTTACACCGAACTAAACAACTAATTACCATGATTCAACTAATAAAGTGATGCTCAATTTATTAATTAATAATTTTAGTTAATATTAATTAGGATTTTGGTAAATATCGAATAATGTTATATTTATGTAATGTATGGCGTAGTTATTATATATAATTCATATTGGTCAAGATTATTTTTTAACTCATGTAAAAAAAGCTTAAAAATTCATGTTGTTGATACTACCAAGGATTAATGGACAAACAATTTACCTATGTTTGCCAAAAAATAAATTTGATTAATATTGGTTGAAGAACAATTTCAACTAACATCAATTGAAAATTTTGTGTTCGATATCAGTCAGAAAAAAAAAAAAAAAAAAAACGAGATTAAAAAAAAAAAAAAAAAAAAAAAAACTAATGAATCTCGTGAGTAATGAATAACATTCACTAGATCAGTGAAGTGTGTATTTTGATGGTGTTGGTTAAAAAGTAAACGTGATCAACTTCAACCTAGCTCTCTGGGTAATCCACCTACATAGGCATGGCTACATTTGAATAATAACAGCCTTAATGAGGGTTTACCATCATCTATGAGAAATTTAAATCAGCTTTTAAATCATATATATATTTTTATATGGTTTAGTTATAGAAAAATTGTAATTCTATATATATAATATTGAAATTACACATAAAATATTTAATATTATTTTTACTTCAAAATTTTAAAATAATAATATTATAAATTTTTATTTTTTATAATATTTAATTTGTCTATTTTTTATGTTGACAATGCCAAAATGATTTTGGTTGTTAGGAACGGCCAAGCGAAATCAGTTATCTGTTGTCGGGTGGGTGGATCTCGTGTGGATGGAGTGGAGACAGAAGTTGCGTTTAAAAGCCTTCTGAACCATTAAATTCAGAAGGTTTGAAAAACGGTACCCCATACATATCTGAGATTTTCTTGATATGACTCCTCCAAAATGGATTCAAAAATATCTTAATAACTAATTTAAAATATAATTTTATATTTTTTAAAAAGGTTATTTTAAAAAATATTTCTCAGAACGTTCAATTTTAAGAAAGGTGTAGATATTTTTATTATAATTTTAATAAGACATAGTTTGATTATTACAATTTTTATAGATTATAGATATAGATTATAGAGTGTAAAAAGAATAAAGGGCGAAAGTTCTTAAATTTTAGAAATGAATGAAAATAATCATTTCTTAAATTTAATTATGTTAAATTTTTTTGACATTTCAAAAGTAGTCTTAAGAAGCAACACTTAGACAGATAGACTACCCATCCTCATTCCTTAGGATACAAAATTCTAAGGGGACCACTAAAGACTAATTATCTGGATGAATGATTTCGTACACAATCTGGCCAAACACATGTCAATCCTGTAAGACCACATGTACTCTGTTGGTCGGCTAGTTAAGTTAGTCTAATCACCCTAAACAAAGTAAACTCAAAATTATACGACCTATCATAATTAGTAGGTAATTAAGCCGACTAAATCAAAGTCTAATTATGTAAAATTTATGAACCCTACTATAAAAGACACATTTTACGAAAACACATATTTATATTTTTACTCTGATATTTGACTCCAATATCTCGAATTGACTTTGACATCAAAGTGTCTTTTGGAGGCATTTTTTTTTTTTACATTCTAGATCTAAGGACGAGATTCCCTTAAAAAAAACCTTGAAACCTTAAAGACTATCTAATAAACTTGCAAAATATATATTATCCCTGTAAAAACACACTTCATTTCAAATAATCTTGGGAAACGAATTCAAATAAAAAAATAAGTCGGAATTTTACTCTTCAAAAATACCAATTTCCGACCTGCGAGCGCAAATAAATATATCTAAACTCCTTAAAATTTACCTTCTCAGGAACCGAATTCCAAATGAATTATATAGGCGGAAATGAAAAAAAAATGGAGATTTGGTCTGAGAGAAAAATAAATTCTTACCTGGCACAGTGTTAAGTGTTATTCCAGAAAATAATATTTTCTATTTAGATAAACTTTTATTAAATTAGTATTATTTAGGGAAGGTCAATAATTTTTTGACTAAATTTTTTCTTATAACTTAGATCGTATTTTCTAATTAGTTTTTTATTTTTTTATTTTTAATATTTCTAAATCATTTAAAAGATGATATTTTATATTATAAGAGAAAATTGTCACAGTTTAAAAGTCAAAATATTATTGTAGACGAAAGACACTTTTGAAATTTTATCCGAAGAGGCTAACATGATCTGTTTTTCTGATTTTCGTAACGGCTTCCTCTGGTGTGGATATAAGTAATGCTTTTAAAAGACTATTGAGATGGGAGAAAGAGAAGGTAGTATAAAAGGGTGTTATGGTTGTGTTTTGGTTCATTGCAGAATAAATAAAATCGATAGGTTATGGATAGGAAGAGTGGGAGGATAGTTTTGTTCCTTATAATGCTCATCATCTTCCCTCATTCAACACTTGGTGATTTGAGTGGTAAAGCTTCACCTCTGCATCATTTGAAGCCATCACCTCAACACACTGCTCCCAACTCTTTCTCTGAACTCCAGCCAAAGAGGCAAGCTCCTTTTAGGAAGCCAGGGATAGACAACTCCCTTCCTATGCGGCCGTCAATACAATTCCCTGACCCTATCTCGATGCCTTACATCTCTCGCTCTCGTTTTAGACCACCACCAGACGGACATCGTTAAAATTGAAGGTTAAGTTTAATTCAACTTTATAAAATTAGTTGATAAAATAAGATTTGTATCTCAATTATATATAATAAATTGTATTATTTTCGGTCGATGCGATCGTGTATGTTCCATAGAGCTAGTCTCGCACTATTTTATCTTTCTTGTCTTCACCAGAGAAAAAAACATCTTAAGTTTCTTCTCTGTTTTCTAAAAGGAAATTGCAATTCAAATATATATATAATCTTTGCAACCTCTTTGTTTGTTTGATGATATGTAATATTCAAAGTTATCTTAACACTGCTTAAGCAAAGGGATGTGAAAAGCTGGAAGATGGTGGTCAATCAAAGTGCCCGTGGTGAACGTAGTCATTACAACTTAACATTTAAAAAAAAAAAAATCAATCTTCATTTAAGAGAATAAAATTCAATACGTGGTTGTCATGTGTCAGGATACATGTATACACTGCAGATATATATATGTGTAACGTTGTTTGTCAGTGGAATAAAATTTAACACCTTTAAAAAAATGAACTAATTTTTTATTTTATAAAATAAAAGAATCAAACAAAATCAAAGTTTTAAAGTTTTAAGTATATATTAATTGTAAAATTTCGTTAGATTAAAAGACAAAAACATATTCTATATTTTTCAAACTATAGTATAATATATTTATTGATTTTACTCGTCCAAATAACTAAATTTGTTACTTCTTTAACAATTATTTTAATCAATTCAAATAATATATATTTATAGTCTACTTTCCCAGGAACCAATTACAAAGACCTATAAATAATGTGCTTAGAAATCAAAATTAAAAATTAATTAATTGATACACAATACATGTATATGTACAATACTCAATCATTAGAGCATGTATATATATTCTTGTACTCTAAATTCATCAGACATAAAATTTTCTTCTCCCAATAATTACGATTAGGTAACATGTAATTTTTTGAAAGTATCTTCTTTAACAACTCCAATAACTTCTTCCATCAGCAACTCCACCTCCAATTTTGTATCCATCTTCCTTTTCAACTCAAAAGGCACAAAACTTCCATGGATAACAATGAAAACTTAAGGAGAAGAAGGGAGAGCTTCCTAATAGCCCAAACATCCTCTAAAAGTCTCTCTCTAGTACCCTAGGCAAATTCTAGTCATGAGAATCAAATAATGTTTTGAAAAAACCCTCATGAAAACATGTTTAAATACCCAATTTCATGTACCAAACCCGACATTCTTGCTAGGCTAAATAGAGTCATTGGACGACTTCACCTTGCTTGTTAGGTGACTTAGTCTTGCTCATTGGGCGAATTAGGTCAAATTGACTCTGTATGAAAAATGCATTTGAATGAACTGTAACTCAATAATAATCCTCGATACATTCTTAAATCTTCTGGAATTTCCACTTATCTACAAATTATTCCACAAATAAAAATTAAATACTTTTCTTCCTAGAATTCTTTAATAAAACCTTAATTATTTAAAAAGTAATAATAAAAATACAAATAAAGAATGAAAATAAACATAATAAAACTAGTAATAATACAATTATCATATATAAATCGAAATTTTATCAAATTTATACATAACTTTAGAATGTACTCATATTAACAAATTATGGAAAATAATTTTTTCAAACTATCTGATCGGACTGTAACACCTCATTTAATTAATAAACGTAATTAAAGAAAGCGTCACATCAAAATAATATAGTGGCGCAGTCTTTGAGTTTAAACATAACTCCTTACAATTATCCAAGGTTCTATATTAATAAAAAATGAATATATAAAGGTTCATGAAATAAAAAATAATGTTAATAACTATTAAACTAATAGTTTATTATCAAATAAGACAAGAGTGTTACCTTTTTTACTTCAAGGAAAAAAGAAAACAAATGACAAATAAAAACAAAAGTAATAAATTTGTGTCTAACTTGGGTACAAGTTTGTAAAAACCTAAAAAGACAATGAAAATAAAATAAAAAATATCTTAATAAATATTTGTTTTAATTACTTTTTTGGTTTTTGTTTCCAAAAGTATAAGTTACTTCTCTAATTGATTTAGTCTCAATTTAATTTCGATTTTTAGTCAAAATTTGGCATTTTTTTGACAAAAACAAATATAAAAAAATAATTAAACCTAAATATTTAAACTCTTTATTATATTCAATTTTATGTTTTATTACTTATTAACATTAAATATTATGTTTTTAAAAAAATTAAAAAAAGACACACAATTTAATTTCTATCAATTTTTAAAATATATTACTTATAATTTTAAAAAATTTCAAAATTTTAAAAATATATATAATTTAAAAAAATCAAAAGTATATATATATATATAATTTTATAAAAAATCAAAAATATTTGGAGCGGGCCGAGGCCTCCCCACTACTTGTATAATCCGCCCTTACCAAAAGTCATTTATGAATTCAGAAATATCTTTTAGAATAGTCATTCCAAACTTAAAAAATAAAATTATGAATAGATGTTTTGGAATATACTTTTGGATTTGAAAATAATTTCCAAAATAGTTGTTCCGAAAATATTTTGTTGTATTTCGAAATGTATATTTAGTGAAGAATATATTTTCAGATTGGTTAAATCAGTTTAGAGATCCCTATTTTTTAACGAAATCTCAAGTAGATTCTTTTATTTTTATTTGACTAAATTGGATTTTTATTTTGAAAAATTCATTGTAATTAGGTCATTTTTATTAGTAGTACTCTAATGGTGTTAACTATGTGCCATGTGTCACACGTAAATTTTTTTAATTTTTATTTTTTTTAATACTTTTAAAAAAATACAAATTTCTCCATGTATGACTGACATTGTGCCACGTGATAAAGACAATGTGATATGGCAGTGGTAGTGCCATGTGTCACTATTGGATGTGAAAAGTCTCAATGTAGTCCTCTATTTGTTATTTTGTCTCAATTTGATCCTAACTTTTTCTAAAACTGAATCAATTTCATCCATATACCAAATTTAATTTTTATATAAATTTTACAATGATATTTTTATTATAATTGATATTTTTAACAAAATTAACGTTTGTTTAAATATATATTTTCCATTGAATTTTATTTAAATTTTGTTTAAATATTTATATATCTATAATTTATAGATAAATGTTAGAGTTGCTTTAAAAATAAAGACTTTATAAATTCAAATATAAAATTTTAAAACAATTTTATAATAATTTAAAATAAATATATTTATTTAAAATTTTACAATTCAATTTATAAAATTATTATTTTTAAACTAACTCTAATATTTGTGTATAAATTATTGATATATAAATATTTAAAACAATATCTAAATAAAGTTCAATGCAAAATATATATTTAAATAAATTTAATTTTGTTAAAAATATTAATCATTATAAAAGTATTATTGTAAAATTTATATAAAAATTAAATTTATATAAAAATAAAATTGATTCAGTTTTAAAAAAATTAATATCAAATTAAAATAAAATAATAAATAAAGAGAATTAAGACTTTTTCACGTGGATAGAAACATGTGACACTGTGACACATGCACGAGAGTGTATAACATCCATTCACATCATCAACGGATTCATCTATACACGGGTTACAATCCTCCAATTCTCTTCACTTTCAATATTTTTTTTAAAGCTTTGATAGAAGTAGAATTCAGAAATTGTGGACTTGATAAGTTGCACACCCATCAACATGTTAGCACCACAAACCTTTCCAGACTGAAAAACCTCTATCTAGCAGAAAATGGACTTCAGACTCCGTTTGTGGATGCTTTTCAAAATATGACTTCCATTGCAGTGATTGAGCTTTCTCACAACAACCTGAATTCCACTCCCTTCTGGTTAGGAACATGTGCTAACCTTGGCAGTCTATTTCTTGATAGTAATGCTCTTTATGGCTCACTCCCATCTGCTTTAAACAATCTGACTTCCCTGGTTTCTCTCGACCTTTCACAAAACATGTTTAATTCTGTTCCGGGGTGGTTAGGTGAGTTAAAGGGCCTTCAATACCTCAATCTTTCAGGTAATGATGTAAATCATATCGAGGGATCTCTAGCATCTCTTCTGGGAAACTGTTGCCATCTTAAACAATTAGATATGTCAAGAAACAAACTTCAAAGTGATGCTCTTGGAAACCATACACATTTTGAATGCATTAGACACGATTTGATGTATTTGGATTTAAGTCACAACGAATATAATGGTCATTTGCCACCATGGTTGGGACAGCTTGAAAATCTAACTTCATTGATCATGACTGACAGTAAGTTGGTTGGAACACTTCCTTGTGCTATAATAACAAAACTTGTCAATCTGAAGAATTTGTTGCTTTCCAACAATAACTTCGCCGGTTCTCTTCCTGACAGTATCGGGGAACTTGTCAGTTTAAAAATTTTAATTCTTTCTTCCAATCATTTTGATGGGGTCATTCCGAGGAGTTTAGTGCAACTTGTAAGCCTAACAGATCTAGATCTTTCACGAAACTCTTTAAATGGCACCATTCCTCAGAATATTGGTCAACTTCAAAATTTGTCCACCCTCTATCTTTCTGAAAATAAGTTATACGGAAACATTCCAGTCTTAGTCAGCTTCTAAACCTTCAGAATTTAGACATATCCCTAAATCATTTGGAGAATTTGGTGTCTGACATAAGATGGCCCAGGCAACTTCTCTACTTGAATCTCACCGATAATCGTATCAGTGGGTCACTTCCCCCAAGGTATTTCTGATAGATTGCCAAATGTCGGTTACTTGCTTCTCGGAAACAACCTTATAAGTGGTCACATTCCAAATTCATTGTGCAAAATAGACTCCTTGTACAATCTTGACCTAAAAGGAAACATGTTAGTTGGTGAAATTCCTGATTGTTGGAGTGTTACTCAAAGACCCGGTGTCATAAATTTGGCATCCAACAAATTATCAGGTGTCATTCCTAGCTCTCTGGGTAATCTACCCACGTTGGCATGGTTACATTTGAACAATAACAGCCTTCATGGGGGGTTTCCATCATCTCTGAGAAATTTGAATCAACTTTTAATTTTGGATGTTGGAGAGAACCATTTGTCTGGGATTATCCCTTCGTGGATGGGGAATACCTTTTCCCTGATGCAGATTCTAAGGCTACGGCAAAACAGGTTGAATGGAACAATTCCTTTACAATTGTGCCAACTTTCTGCACTGCAAATTTTGGATCTTTCGAACAACAACTTGATGGGTCCAATCCCTCATTGCATAGGAAATCTCACAGGTATGGTCTCAAAAAAGAATATTTCTGTGAACCAACCTACTAGATCTGTTGAATGGTATGAACAAGATGTTAGAGTGGTAATGAAAGGAAGAGAACTTGAGTATACCAGAAATCTAAAACTTGTGGTAAACTTGGACTTGTCAAATAACAATTTGATTGGAACTATTCCAGAAGAAATAACATCACTTGGTGCATTGCTTGGCCTAAATCTGTCATACAATCGTTTGTCAGGACAAATCCCCAAAAGGATAGGGGACATGAAATCACTAGAATCTCTTGACCTCTCTCATGACCAACTTTCTGGTGCAATTTCAGAAAGCATAACTAGTTTAAGTTTTTTAAGCCATTTAAATTTGTCCTACAACAACCTTTCAGGACCAATTCCCAAAGGAACTCAATTATCAACCTTTGATGATTCTTTTATTTATGCTGGCAACACATTTCTGTGTGGACCTCCACTGCCACATAAGTGTTCAGATGATAATTTGCAAAGTGGCAATGACGATGAAGAAAAAGATGACAAAGAGGATAAGGTGGAGAAATTATTGTTTTACTTTGTCATTGCACTTGGTTATTTTATTGGATTTTGGGCTGTGATTGGAAGCTTGTTGTTGCAGAGAAGTTGGAGGCTTGCTTACTTTCAATATATTGATGAGTCTACGTGCAGGATAAAAGCTTCATTGACAATACATTTAGCAAATTTTAAGGCAAGATTGACAGGAATCTTGATGCTGAGTGACAAGTTGTGGTAGTGTTTATGCATTCTGTCTCTCTTTTATGCTCTTGGAGGATTTCATGTTTATTTTTCTTGATAAGTGATTACTTCGACTTTGTAACCAATAGTAAAAGCAGCTTGTAGAATTTCTTGTTTAACTAATAATTGCTAAAGTGTTGCGTTTATATCATTTTCCAATTCCCAAATAATATGAGTGATACATCCTCCCCTACACTCGTGACTTGAGAAATAGCATATGTAATTATTAGGTTAAAATACTTTTTCTTTTGTTAAATTTTAGTCAAGTTTTGTCAAATAAATTTTAATTTTATTTTTGTGTTCAAATAAATTCTAATTTTTTGTTAATTTTGTTCAATTTAGTCATTTTTTCTAACATCGTTTAAATTATTAACCGCTATGAACAATAACTTCGTGGTTTTTTTTTAATTTTTTTTAATTGTATAGGTGTTAAATGAGTGTCATGTATCAAAGTTAATGTTTTATATTTAATTTGATTCTTATATTTATAATTTTTGTTCAATTTAATTTTAACTTTTTTTAAAATTGACCAATTTGGTCACTGTTTCAATTATGAGATACTTTAAATTAGTAGATAATTTCTATTAATTTGGGATGTTGCCTGATTTTATAATTTCTATACTATCTTAAAATAATTAAAATTTATTCTTCATAATTTTAATTAATTCTTTTAAATAAACTTTTTTATTATCTACTTCATTTTGAAAATCCATTCATAATTTTTTTTCTACCAATTATAATAAAAATAACAAAGTTTTAAATTTTTTTCCAAATTTAAAATTTAAATTTATTCCACCTAACAGAATCTTTTAATTTCTTTCCTCTTTCAAGTCAATTAATTTTTTTTATATAATTTCAATTATTTTCTTAAATTAAATTTTTCATTAGATATAAACAAAACTTTTTTTTTTCGTCGTCCTTCTCGCCTTGCACATGATTTCACAGATTCCATTTCCAGAAATCGGTCTTCTGAAAAAAACAAATTGCGACGAGAAAAAGCAACCAAAAATGCAACAATGAGGTTGGAATTTACCTCCAAATGCAGATACAGTACACAGAGACGGACAAAAATATATCAAATCCCCTTCACAGTTTGGCTTTCCAGGTAGGTTACTTTACCAGAATTAAAAAAAAAAAAAGTTTGAAAATTTAGTGTCTAAGAACTCCGATTTTGACTGGGTGATATAGTGTTCAGACTATCCAATAAGTAATATTTACTTTATATTAAATTAGCATTATCACTGGGTTTTTTTACAAAAAACATCACTTCTACCAAAGAAAGGTCATAATTTTATTCAAGTAGTTTATGTACATGACGATTTGACTGACCATGCTCAAGCTATAACATTTGTACATTTAGATGTTACTACGGTACTATCAAGAGGATTAGCCATCAAAGATATCTATCTAGTAGTAGATCCTTTAGATTCAATCTCAACTATGCTCCAACCTCGAATCGTTGGTGAAGAATATTATGAGACTGTGCAACGAGTTAAACAAACTTTACGAGCAACCATTAAAGAGCAATAATAATAAATCATCACAATCACAAAAGGTATCAAGATTTTTAATGTGAAAACTCTCAAATCAAGAGTAAAAATCATAAGTCGTCCAGAATAAAGAAATAATTCTACTATAATCAATAGTACAAATGAGTATCAATCAATGATACAAATTAGTGTCGACATCCAACCAAATAACAAAACAGCACAGCTTTCAAATGGAGAAGAAAACTCTATAAAATCACTGTTGCAGTGTGAAATTAATTTCTTCCAACTCAAATCTCGTATTGACAATCCGACCGGTCAGAATAAAGAACAATGTGTTCCAAACTTGTAAAATTTTTAGCCTGATCCAACGGTGAACGAATTCGCGGTGTCGATTTTACGGTGGCAGCTCTGTGAAAAACGTGAATAAATTTTTCTCTCTACCTCTCCCTCTATGTTTTAGGGTTTTTAGTGTGTTCTGACTCTATTGTTCTGTCTCTCTCTTTATTTTGCAGCCCCCTTTCCACTAGGTTAAGTGAGACATGAACTTTTCAAATTTTGGACATTTTCTCCACATAGGAAGGGAGTGCAATACCCAACGGTATGTTGGGAGAAGTAATCTCACTTTACAGGGATTTTCAAAGATGCATTTGTCCTTTAAAAGAAGTAATCTCACTTTACAGGGATTTTCTGATGCAGATTTGGGAGGTGATTTGGATGGTAGAAATAGCACAACAAGTTATATTTTTATGTTGGGTGGCATGGCTATCAGTTGGAAGTCCAAACTTCAAGGAAGAGTCTCCCTTTCAACCACTGAAGCTGAATATATAGTTATCTCAGAAACAGCAAAAGAGATGATATGGTTGAAGAATCTTCTAAAAGAATTAGGAAAAGGGCAAGATGAACCTTCATTGTTCAGTGACAGTCAAAGTGCCATTTGTCTTGCTAAAAATCCAATT
>Ga0214543_1008002_pt1 | contig 17644 bp, 13 predicted proteins | sample CNSS2metaG_FD_160094 | JGI IMG/M metagenome (GOLD analysis project Ga0214543, IMG submission 160094) | Root nodule microbial communities from cowpea collected in UCLA plant growth center, Los Angeles, California, USA - CNSS2 | ecosystem: Host-associated > Plants > Roots > Nodule | place: USA... | reverse complement strand
AAACGTTAGAATATCCAATAATATTTTATGCAACTAAAATCAATTTTTACGCCACTTTTACCAAACTTACTCAATAAATCCAATAATCACAAATCCTAATTAAATCAATCTTTAAGCACAGAAAATTTAATTAAATCCCCAAATTTAAATATTAAATGAGGGCAAAAATTTGAACTCATCAATCATTAATGGGTGTAATTTCATTTCAAAAGCCATTACTACTTGAGTTTTCCAGTCAATGATGAAGGATCGTCTCGGATTTGCGGGTAAATTTCTTCTTGAACGAAAATGGGTATAAACCGTAGAACGAAAATGGGAGAAAATGGAGGACGTCGATTGGGGGTTTTGTGGAACAGGAGGAAATCACGCCACTTGGAGGAGGTTCCAAGATAATTGAGGAAGATTCACAACTTTGAATAAGAGATTTAACGATAAGGATTAGTGGTTCGAAGAAGAACCTCGAGACTTGAGAGAAAAAACTCAATGTTTCATAATACTCAAATCTGAATACAAATGTGTCTCACAAGAGCTTATATACTATGGGCCAGAACACCAAAAAATCAAACACAACTAAAGGTTCGATAAAGCTCAAACAAAAACATTACAAAAATTACAAAAAAAGTTGTTATTCCACTATACGAAGCTAATTTGAGATCTCTTTGAAGATCCTAGGCATGATTCCATCATTTGTTTTCTTAATCCCTTGACGGTCATGAACCACCTCCATCAGCCCCTCTATCTGCCTTCAAGACGGCTATCTGGTCTTTCCAATTCATGCCAATATGAAATTTGGCAAAAAGAATGTTATTTTTGTGTAGGCCAAGGTTCAAACACACAACCATTCAATTTCCAAAGTAAGTGCACAACCAATTCAACGAATTAATGTTTCATGATACTTTCCTAAAATTCTAGGATTATATTATCACCCATCATGATCAAGCATATTATTATTAAAAATAATAAATAATAAAACCACACACAATTGACATACACAGGACTTGAACCCAGGGAATCAATGAAAAAATAATCAGTTTGCAGTAATTTTGTGAGTATTTATGTGTGTTAGTTGAACCGTAGTGAGTTATGGAGAGAGATTTTGTTTTGGTGTCTAGAGTTGTGGTGTGGTCCGTGCTGAGCAAAAGATAATAAGCGATAAAATGGTGATTAAAGAATATAAAATATTATCCTATTGGTATCAATTTTGTTGTGTGATGATGGATTCTTATAGGCTCTTTGATCTTCAAGAATTAGGGAGGAAATCTTTGGAAATGGTAAAAGGCCAATTGCATGCCTCACAACAATAATTTCAACTTTCAAGATGACCAAGAAAGCCATTAAAGATGATGACACGAAAGATGAATTTGTTGAGACAATTGTTTCATTGCTAGAACGATTTTCTAAGTTAGAAGGAACCCTTCAAACTCAAAGAAGTTGTTTGATTGTTGAGTTAGGAAATTCAGTCAGGCTTAATAGTGCTAGATTTGTTCAGACAATAATTTAGATTACTTGCTTACAAGATGAAGTTCAAAATCTTTACAAAAGTTATGTTAATTTTGACATTGCCTTTTGAGCTAAAGGTTGGGTTGTAACTTTGGTTAGACAATTTGAACATTTTGTAAATGCAAAGGCCATGAACATACCCTATGTGAGCATTTGTGTGTTATCAAAGGGTGGAGGATGAAGAAAAACAATGTGGTTGGCTAAAAGAGTTATGTTGAGCTTTTGTACTATTGCTGGTATGGTAAATGCTTGGACAATATTAATAATTACCATTGAAAACGTAAAGGTCTTAACTAGAAAAAAATGTGAATGATTCAGAAAACATCCTTATATTATGCTTAGAGCTTCAACTCTCTTGTGGTTCTCAATTCCTTCAAGGACCATTTTTTATTTATTTTCTTTTCGATATGAAAACTCAAGAAATTAGTGGAACATTCTCTTTACCAAGGGAGAAGTGGATGAATTGGCACTCATTGCCATTGGTCATGATACTAACAACTGAGTCTAATTTCTTTGATTTCATTTTTAGAGTTAGATAGAAAATAATACATGGACTTGAGGTCAAGTCCTCTATGATGAAGGGAAAATTTGAAATAACTTCTTTTACAATAATCAGGATTTTAACAAAAAACTGACATGTTGTAACCCTTGAATAAAGGATGAGAAATTTTTATAAAAACACCTTCAGGGTAACATGAAGGGAAGCAATTAAAATATATTCATTTGTAGTAATTATGTAAGTACCTACGTGTGTGAGTTCAATCGTAGTGAGTTTTGGAGAGAGTTTGTATTTCGATACCAGAAGTTGTGAAGTAGTAATTAAAGAATATTAAAGATTATGACATAGATAAATTTTCATCACTTTTAAAAGGTAAATTTTTTCTTGCTTCACTACGTTGCTTGCTTCGTGCCAAATGAAATTAAAAAACTGAAACAAATATTGAATGAATAGAAAAGTGGAGTCCATGGTTAGTGAAAACGTGAGATGCATGAATATGGTAAATATTGCATGAATATAATATCATGTATGGTTCATGTAATATTTTATTAGTTTTTAAGGAAAAAATTATGCTTTTTACGTTGCAGATTTTTACGTTCCAGTCAATAAAACCATGTATTATTTTATTAGTTTTTGAAAAATTTTAGTTCCATGTTCCTTACAATGTGGTTTTTTCACGTACAAAGTGCTTTCCATGACATTTCACCACCAATCCAATTTTTATTGTTATTTCTTTGTCTTTGTTTTCTGAAAATTCATGAAAATATTTTAAGAAAAAATTTGTAGTTTTTTAATTGTTTTGTCTCACCTTTTGGCTAGAAAAAGATGTGATTTTTAATTCTCTCAATTGTAGGATTTTCTAATTATACTTATCCTCACTTCATCTCAATTGTGGCCAACATCAATATCAATTCAAGAAACCTTTACTCCTATTCCTATGGATGATCAACAAGAATAAGAACAATTTGAAGAACCAAATGTGGGTGAATCAAATATGAAGGAGCAAAATGATATTCCTATTAATTCAACTCCAAGGCAAACATAAAGCTCAACTCCAACTATGAATTCAAGAAAGTTAATTTTAGATGTTTGGAATCATTTTAAGAGAAAAAAAGTATATGGAAATTGGAGAGTTATGTGCAATTATTGTGAGAAAAAGCTTTTGGGTGATGAAAGGCAAGGTACATCACATTTGTAAAATCATTTCAAGACTTGTAAGTTTCGAACAACACAAGACATCAAACAAGCATTTTTAAAAACTCGGAAAGTAGAGAATGAAATTGTGGTTGTTTGGAATTATGTGTTTAATCAACAAACAACTTGGCATGCACTCCGAAAGATGATAATCCTAGATGAGTATCCAATGTCAATGGTTGATCACATTGGTTTTAAAGAGTTTTGTGTTGCTCTAACACTTTTATTCGAGGTGGTTTCTCGGAACTCTATAAAAAATTTATTTTATGAATGAGTATAATGAAGAAAAAGAGAAAATGAAGTTACTACTGTCAAGGATTCAAAGTCGAGTTGCAATTACAACTGACATGTGGACTGCTAGTAATCAAAATAGAGGATACATGACTATAACAACTCACTTTATTGATGATTTGTGGAGGCTACAAAGTAGACTTGTGAGCTAATAACACTATAATACTAATTTTACATTAACTTTACTTTCTTGACTACATTATTAAAATTTGGTCTTTCAAATTAGGTTTATGTATGTGCCTGCTCCTCATACTAGTCAAGTTCTTGCTGAAGTGTTGGTTCAATGTTTAATGGATTGGAATCTAGATAGAAAGGTTTCTACTATGAATGTTGATAATTGCACTACAAATGATGCTATGATTGAATGCATTTTAGATAAGATTTCACCTAGGTCTCTTATTTTAGGTGGCCAATTGTTTCACATGCGATGTTGTGCACATATATTGAATTTAATTATGAAGGATAGTTTGTCCGTAATTGGTAATGCCATTGAAAAGGTTAGAGAAAGTGCTAATTATTGGACAACAACACCTAAAAGAGAAGAGAAATTTATAGAGACATGTGCAAAACTAGGTGGAAAGTCTACATTTTTAATGCGTTAGTAGCCATAAAGTACAAAGATGTATTTGATCGACTATCACAACGAGAGACTCAATATAAAGCTTTGCCTAGTGCATATGATTGGCAAATGGCAAGTGAAATTTGTCAAAAGTTGGAAATTTTTTATGATGTAACACTTTTGTTCTCTAGTACTTCATATCCAACTACTAATATTTTCTTTCCAAAGGTATGCCAAATTAAGTTGGCTTTAATGGAATGGCTTGACTTTCCAGATTCTATTATTCATCAAATGACTACATCCATGGTTTTAAAATTTAACAAGTATTGGGGTGTGATTAGTGGGGTGATGGCTATAGGTATATTGTTAGACCCAAGGTATAAAATTGATTTGTTGGATTATTGTTTCCCTAAGATATGTGGAGAGGAATCTAATTGTGAAATTGAAAAAGTGAAGGCTCTTTGTAAGGACTTGGTAAGAGAGTATGAAATGAACATGAAAAGTAAGAAGTTAGTTTCTTCATGAGGGAAGAAAAGATTCTTGGAGGAGAGATTTTGCAAAATATCAAATTGCAAAGAAATTTGAACCATTAAATTATAAGTTAGAACTTGATTATTACTTGGAGGAACCAACACTGCCTGATTCAAATGAAGAATTTGACATCTTAGTTTGGTGGAAGGCTAATGGGTTAAAATATCTAATCTTGCAAATGATTGCAAGAGATTTTTTAGCCATCCATATCTCAACTATTACTTTTGAGTCTTCTTTTAGTATTGGTGGTCGATTTCTCACTTCACATCGTAGTAGATTACACCCATACACTTTAGAGGCATTGATGTGTGTTCAAGATTGGTTATGGACTCACATAGAAGGTAATTAAATTAACATTTCAAATTACATATTTATGTATATTCATATTAATTGTTACAATGAATGAATTGATTTCCCTTTTCAGGTTCTTCAAAATTGAAAGTGGACAAGATGAAACTTAATACAATATTAAAGGAGATAATTGATGTTGATGTTAGTACTTTTTTTTAATATTTCATTCTAATTTTACTAACAGTGTCACTGTCAGGGATATATTGATGAATTTTTTTGTGTATTATTTGTTTCAGGAGGAATTAAGTGGTCAAGATGAAGATAATGAGGATAAATCTTAGAGTGTTATTTTTATAAGAATTGTTTTATAAATTACTTATATTTGAATTTGGATGTAGGTTTTAAGTACTATCAGTTGGGATTTATGTTTTAAATATATTTAGTTGTCCCGAGCGTCCTATTTGGATGTATGTTTTAAGTACTATTTGATTTTTTTCATTCCTTTTGCAATTTTATTTAGATTTCATTTAAAAATTAATAATTTTTTTTAAAATATTCGCGCAGGTTTAAAAAAATTCGCGGTTTTTTTTACGCATGTATTCGACAGGTAGCGAGGCGGGTTTCAGGTAGGGTTTTTTTTGCGGGTCGAGTTGCAACTCGACCCGATCCGTTGTCATCCCTAATCTAAAGTTTTCAATTTATAATATTATATTAATTATCTTTTTCCTAATTTGTGTTAAGAATAGTTGTGTAATTTATTTAAATTAGCCTTTACGAAACCTTTTAACTTTTTAGAAATATCTTTTACATACGGTTAGAAAATATTAAATATTAGATGTTTTATTACATTTTACTTTAAATAAAAGAAAATAACAAGCTCATTCATATAACATATTTGTTATATCTCTTATATTTTAAGAAATCTAAAAATTCCTATAATTGTATCAAGACTCATCATTCTTAGAGGACTTATAGAATGGAACTTGAAGAAAATTTCTTATAAGTCATTAGTTCACTCTTTGATGATGAAATTTATGACACATGGGGTATAAGAATGCAAACTTATCTATAAGGCTAGATTTATGGAAAATTGTGGAGTTGATTCGTTGCTTAAAAACCTCATTATCACCCAAAAGAGAAAGAAGGCAAAGATAAAGTCATGTTAGTTTATTGGTGTTTCATAAATGATCCTCACCATAATCATGACCCTAAAGTCATCCAAAAGAAAATTGGGATTATTTGAAAGGACAATGTACCATAGTGGCCAGATTGGCCGATATGTACCACAATGGCCGAGTTAGCCACTATATCATAAGTACTTAAATGGTCTGCCATGTTAGGAAAGTCGTCAATCCTAAATGTCACTAACATGAAAATAGCCGCTAAGCCTAATGGAATACCACACGGTCCACAGTTGAACATATAACGGTAAAAATAATGAATCAATTAAGCCTACGTCACGGCCAAGTTCACTAACTATACAACCTCCTCAAACGCCTATCATAACTGGTCATGTCGCATACTCTAACTTAGAATAAATCAATTAAACCATTGTGAAAAAGTGTTGGACTTGAAACCTAGGCCCAACCAAGCCCACATAAGCTCAATAAAGGACTAGACCACCAAAGAGACAATCAAGGCCCAACCCATGGTCTAAATCAAGGAAAATAAGATTAGTCTTCTATAAATAAGAGTGGACCCTAACGATTAAAGATACGCATTTCATTAGTGCATAATCTAATATTTGACTTTGAGAGCTTTTGCTGACTTGATCGTTGGAGTCCTTTTTGTAGGTAGCTCCCAAACGCTCCATCAAGTGTAGAGTGGCCAAAGACATGACGAATAGAATCGAAGAATATCCATCCGAGAAGTTCAAAGGTTGTGGTAAGATAAAGTTTGAATCTCATAATGATCTACTATTGTCCGTGCAGGAACAAACAATATGAATGGAACAAGAAGATTTGAGGCATGAAAGTGCAAATATAAAAGAATGATCAAAATTAAAAGAAGACGAATATCTCTCGAAGAAGTTTGATATCCAAGATGAGAAAATAGATGAAAAATCACAGCCTATCATCCATCAAAGGCGTAATGTTACTAATGTGAAATCCAGAATTGATAAAGAAAATAAACTTAATGTAAGAAGATATATAATGAAAAATCTTAAATTGAATAAAGATGTGATCTTAAGGGAAAAAAAAAGACATGACATGACTTATAAGTAAAAGAGAAAGTGAAAATCATGTCAAGAAAGAAAGATAATCAAATTTCAAACTTCAAATTCAAATAAAATAAGTAAAAATGTTAAAATATTTGCTCTATATTTTTTTTATTTAAATTATTTTTAAAAAATATTTTTATCTTTTAAAATATTTTTTATATTAAAAACATATTTATTTATTATTTAGATTTTAAAAAATCAAAATCAAAATTGAAATATTATAAATATTTAATATTTTATCATATTTTACTCTACATATAAAATATAAAATATACAAATAAAATAAAATAATAAATTTATCCGTATAACATATATCTTATATTTTTAAAATCCGAAAATCTTAATAATTTTCTCTCACATAAATTATCCCAAGAATTTTGAGCGCAGTGTGTGTAACGTCCCATTTAATTGATAAACCAAAATTAAAAGGAAATGTCACATCGAATAACATATAAATGCAGTCCTGGAGTACAAATACCACTTCGTACAGTAACTAGGACACACCACGATGCCAAAAGAAAACATAAAGGAATAACGACAAAGTTTTCAAAAGGAAGCCCAAAGGCCAGACAATACATGGGCCTTTGTCCTAAAAGAATAGCCCAATTAACACGAGAAGCCTAGCCCAAGCGGACTATGCAGCGGAATCACCTCCCTGTTGACCACGGGTGTTCCTCGCATCTGCTCACATCAACAAGTTGATGATCATTGCAAAAGAGAGAACCACACATACAAAACACACAATAAACAACAGAAGGGTAAGCTAGAGCCAAACATGATTATAACAAGTAATCAGGCATACTTTCACAATCAATTACGCGTACATCATCCAAGCATGTTATGAACTTTCAATCCATACACTACGACTCGACTCGACTCATCCGGATACATATAATTTGGTCGGATTCAGCGGATGCTTGCACTTGTGGTGGATACCTCTGCTCACCCCCGAGCTATGTGTTACAAGTGTTACAATGAATCAATTCTCTCACACACAAGGTTAGCCCTTAATGAGTTTCAGGCCTCTTGCTACTCTCACCACAAGAGTCAGTCCGCTCTAAGTGAGACTAACTGACTCCTTAGAGTGTCAGGATGCAATCCTTACCTTGAATCCTTACCAAGTTATATAGATGGGGCACCGCCATGGACACCCACTAACAGGGGCCATGGAATTACGTCCCGACCACTGAAGCACGACCCTGAAATCCTACCTAGAGATTTCCAAGGAATTACGCACTGACACGGACCAAGCATACTAGACTAATCAAGAAATATTTATCACACATATACATATACATCACATACTAGCTCTTTATAATTCACCTCTTTCATTTTTTTCCCAGTGGTTCCATACCCATCCATTACTCTCAAACCATAGTTGTGGAATTCCATCTCATGCCAATACCATGCCACTTTAACACCAACCATCTCATTTGTTTCACATGCCAAGATCATACAATCATATAAATCCAATTTGTAACCACAACTTATATCACGCATTTCATTTCGCAGGCCTCATGCATTATATAGGGTACATCATAAGTCAAACATTTCATTTAGCCAAGCGAAGGAAACAGCACAACTCACAACATATCTTGCTCAAGCTAGGAGCCCTCGCTTAGGCGAGAGGAGTGCCCTCGCTTAGGCGGTGGACCCTCGCTTAGGCGAGATTGCGACAGGGGCATGGGGAGGCTTTCATATGGCTCGCTTAGGAGAGTCCTCCTCGCTTGAGCAAGACAACCCCTCGCCTGGGCTAAAACAGGAGCAACATGCCCAGAGCACTCACGCGTCCTCGCTTGGCGAGCGTCTCTCGCGTGAGCGAGATAGTGCCTCGCTCAAAACAAGAGCTTCCGCTTGAGTGAGAGCTCGAGTGCAACTCTGATCTGTTCCTGCAAGTCTCGCCTAGGCGAGACAGGCTCGCTTGGGCGAGTGTGTCGAACCTTGCCACTATTTCTCCCTGCCACAGTCATATTTCATACCCAAACAATAATGCCAACCATCTCATACATCCACAACAACATACAACTCAATCAATCACGAAACAAACGCAAAACAACAGCAATCACACCAACAAACAGGAGGGTTCTAGCTTCGCTTACCTTGAAATAAGCTAGCACAAAACTCCTAAACCAAAACTAGCGAGCACAACAGCTCCGAGGTTAGCACAGAGAACTGGAGATTCGCAGAACGGAGGTGAAACTGGATCAATAAGGAAAAGCTTCAGTTTGAAACCAAGACAGTAGAGCTAGAATAGGGGAAAACAGTTGGAAGGTTAACTTACTCGAGTCGATGGAGTCCTTCTAGCTCAACGTAAGAGGGGATGCGAAACCCTAACAGAGGTTTGCGGCTGCTCTATAGAGAAAGGGAGAACTGTTTATGCAAAGTGAATGGGACGAAAGCGTTAGGGCAGACTTAGGGTCTGTTTTCCCTTTGGGCCAGTCCTTATGCCCAATAGTTTGGGGCAACCTTTTTAATTTAGGACAGAAAAAAAAAGAAAGAAAAATAAGGAATTTAATGGGCTTACGATGTGTCCATTAATTGTTTCTCTTTGCTTTTCATCAATCAATGTTAAAAGGGTATATTTATTGAGAGAATAAGACTATTTCGGTAAATTACATAAAAAATATATATGTATAATATTTCGTCCTCATTTACAAGGAAAAAAAATCTAACTTCACATAAAGAAATCACCTAGTTATATAAATTTTTACTAATCTTTGTTATTCTCGTAAAAAAAAAGTAATTATAATGTATAACCAAACTTCAAATTTTAAAATTGCTTATTTTAGAAAAATATTATTAAATGATGTAAATAACTTATTCAATGCATATTTATTATTATTCTCAATATATGTGTAAAAACTTTAAATCTGAAATTCTGAGACCTAGGAATATGTTTTAGGAATCTGCAACAATTTATGATTGGATGACAATGAGAAAAAACACTTGATACAGTTGGTCTATTTCAATTAATCCAATTTTTATTGTCTGGCATAAATTATGGAGAAAATTTGTCTTCATAGTTTGAATAACAAGAGGCCTTATTGTGGTACGTGAGGTATTGAGAAAAGCAGTTATGAGGGTGACAGTAAATAGTTGAGGTAGTTGTCTGTTGCTTTTACTTATGTCTACTCTTCCATTTATAGCAGCGATGAACGTTGTATGATTAAATGTGCCACCAACTGCACTATGTTATCTTACCTACACCCTCAACTCCTCTTCTTTATGCTTTTCTTCTCATTATTTTCCCTTTCAATGTTATGCTAAAATCACCTTGTACTATGGCCACACTCAACTCTCTTAAGCTTTGTGCTTGTGTTGTTGCATTGATGATGGTGGGTGTGTTGTTTATCTCTGCTGAATCAACACTTCTGGTTTATTTCAAGCGTGTTCCTCCACCTCGGTCTAGGTCTCCCAATGCAGTTTTTCAGTATCTAGTTGAGGGGTTGGATGGTTCCAATGCATGCAAGAGAAAAACTTGTTCATTTTTATATTCCTTTGTAAATTTACCTCGGGGTGAATGGTTTGCATGGACATTGTCGCAACCGAAATCGCAACGAGACAGCGAACCAAAAATAAAATTTGTAAAAGCAGATATTGAAATCGTCACCATAGTTATTATAGGAAATTATGGAAAACCATAAAAAAAAAAACAAGGTCTGCGAAAAATCAGATTTTGGATCCGGGAGTCGGTTATGCGTGGGGAAGGTATTAGCACCCCACAACGTCCGTCCTAAGACGGTACCTTTAATTAAATGTGCAAAAGTTATGCGATTTTTTCAAAATATTTAATTTTCCCCAAAAATATTAATAAAAGAATGTACAAAAAACAACAAAACTATTTTTTTTTATTTTTTGGCCCAACGAGGATTAATCATCGCTCCTAGGTATCTCCATGTGAATGGAGAATCCGAGTAACGTAGTTCTTTTTGAAAAATCTATTTGGAAAATTATTTGAAAATGATTTAATTTGTTTTATAATTTTGAAAATCTTTTTATTTAAATTTTAGTATTATTTTAAAATTTGTGTCACGCGAGGCGAGCGGCCGGACAGACACTTCAAATAAATTATTTTTTGGCTTAAATATACATTCGATCCCTATTTTTGTTGATTTTATTCAATTTGGTCCCTATTTTTGTTTATGTTCAATTAGGTCCTCATTTTCATCATATTGTGGTCAATTTGGTCCTTTTCACTAACAGTGTTTAAATAGTTAACGTTTTTGAACAGTACATGCCACATGTCAGCTCCTTGTTTTTTAAATTTTTTTTAAATTTTTTTAAATTTTTTTTCATTTCAAAAAAAGTGTCCACATGTCAAGTCTCAATTGTGCCATGTGTCAAATGCTAGTGCCACATGTCAGCTTGTAGTTGTATTATTTATTTTTGTTCAATTTAGTCCCGATATTCGTTATTTTTGTTCAATTCAGTCCCTATATTCGTTATTTTTGTTTAATTTAGTCCCAAATTTTATTAAAATAAAACTATTTAATTTTTAAAATTGACATTATTATTAGTTATTTTTTAAATTTAATTATAAATTATAATATTTAATTATTAATTGAATATAATTCTTAGATTCAATTGTTAAATAGAATATAATTATTTAAATATTATTACAATATAATTATTAAAATTTTAAAAATATATATTAACATTTGTAAAATTCACATTTAAATTTAACATATTTAATATTTTTATTGCATTTTAGATATTAAAATCTAAAATATTTTATATGTAAATGTTAATTTTACAAATATTAGTTTATTTTTCTAAAATATTTTGAATATTTAAAATATTTTTATATATCAATTTTGAAAATATTTAGCAATTAAATATAAGAATTTATTCAATATATAATTAAATTTAATAATTTATAATTGAATTTAAAAAATAATAAATTCAAAGGTCAATTTTAGAAAAGATATTAATATAATTTTTATAAAAAATATTAAATTTAGTATCAATTTGAAAGGGACAACATTGATTTATTTTAACAAAAATTGGGACTACATTGAACAAAAATAACAAATATAGAGACTAAATTGAACAAAAAAAATAATACTACCACAAACTGACACGTGGCACTAGCATTGACACATGGCACAATTGTGACTTGACACATGGACCATTTTTTGAAATTAAAAAATTTTAAAAAAAATTTTAAAAAATTAAAAAATTAAAAAAAAATTTAAGAAAAAAATTTAAAAAAATCAAAAAACCCAGGAGCTGACACGTGGTATGTACTGTTCAAAAACGTTAACTATTTAAACACCGTTAGTGAAAAGGACCAAATTGACCACAATTTCACAAAAATGAAGACCTAATTGAACATAAAACGAAAATAGGGATCAAATTGAATAAAATCAACAAAAATAGGGACCAAATGTATATTTAAGCCTTATTTTTTTTTTCTAATCTTTTATTTTTTATTTTTTTAATCATTTATTAATTTTTAATATTTTTTTAAAGTTATTTTAGAGTAGTTGTGAATGTCATTGCGACATGAGCAACCAAATAAATATAAAAAAGTAAACAAAGAAAGTTATATTTTATTTTTAGATCATCTGTATATATTTTTAGAAAAAGAAAAAGTCTAAATTGAATGTCGTGCGACGCGAGCCGCCGAGCAGACAATAAAGAAAGGGGAAAAAATATTTTTTATGATAAAAAAAGAATGAAAATTGAAAAAAACTAAATCAAAAGCTAAAAGAATTGAGAGTGACGTACCTTAAAAAAAAATTCAATATCTCCTCACCTTTTCTCTTTTCTTTTTTGTTTTTGCTTCCTTTTCTAATTTGTGTTTGTTTTTCCAATAGAGATAAAGATGATATGTGTCTATATGGGTGATAATGAGAGGAAGAGAGAATGTAAAGAATGTTTTTTTTTTCTACCTCCTTCAATATTTTTTTTTAAGAGAGATCAGAAAAGAGGTGTGTATGTGGGAGTGGTGATGGAAAAGAATTAGAGAAATGTAGAGAATTTTTTCCGGTCTTGACAGAGTGCATATTTATACTCACACATTGCAATATCAATGTAATCTCAGCCTTAATTATAATGAACAATATAAGAAATTGGTCATGATAGCAGCAAATTATGGGATCAAGTCGCAGCAAATCAGAGCACAAAATTAATCATCATCAGTACCAACTCAGAGCACAAAATCAATCCCAATTAATAATATTGATTCTTACCATTTGAAGAGATATTGCTTCTAATTATTATTATATAACTAATTTCTTTAATCAGGAACAAAGATAGACAATATTTGAGTTATTGAGCTCATGAGAAGGTATGTGATAATTAAAAACAAATTGGGTTCTTCCTTCTTTTTTCCCTTTTTTTTCTTTTTTCCATCTCTTTTTTTTCTCTTTTTTTCTAAAATTAAAGTTTGAAAATCTTTTGAAAACAATTATTTCACCTTTTACCCTTAACTAAAAACATTTTTTATTTCTTTTTTATATTTTTATTTTTTTGAAAATAAATTTATTCACCCGGACGAAATTGGGTATTGACAGCTGCCCCTCTTTACTTAGATTTTACTAGATAATATGAAATTTTGACTTCCATATTATCGTAATAAAAGATAAGTAAAGATAAAAACACTAATTTCGTTCGGGTTTCAAAAGAAGACAAATTTGAAGACAAACTTGACCATACCAAGTAGAGGGTCTCGATTTGACACACTAATTCTTTTTGTTTTTTTTTTTGTTTATTGAAAAAACCAAATTAGACCAATCCCGAGGAGAGGGTCTAGATCCAAAGGATTCGGCGACCATTATCATGCAGAGGATTCCGATCCAAAATTTTTCTTTTTTTGACTTTTTTAGAAAAGATTAGACCATTACCGTGTAGAGGGTCTGTATCCAAAAGATTTAGTGACCATTACCATGTAGAGGGTCTATATCCAAAAGATTTAGTGACCATAACCGTGTAGAGGGTCCCGATGTGACACAGAAATCAATGACCATTGCCTTGCAGAGGGTCTCGATGTAAAGAGATCAATGACCATTGCCTTGCAGAGGGCCTCGGTGTGGCATAAGAAATCAATGACTATTGCCTCGCAGAGGGCCTTGTTGTAAAGAGATCGATGACCATTGCCTCGCAGAGGGCCTCGATGTGACATAAGAAATCAATGGCCATTGCTTTGCAGAGGGTCTTGATGTAAAGAGATTGATGACCATTGCCTCGCAGAGGGCCTTGATGTAAAGGAATCGATGACCATTGCTTCGCAGAGGGCCTCGATGTAAAGAAAGGAAATCAATAACCATTGCCTCGTAGATGGTCTTGATGTAAACATAAGGAAATCAATGACCATTGCCTTGTAGAGGGTCCTGATATATATAAAAGGAGAACCTGAATTTTACTTGGGAATTGTCGACAAACACTGCGTGAATGCCTAACATTGGTGAGACTTACACAACAAAATATCATTGCTTACTTTTTTTTTTAAATGATTTTCAATCATTTTGTGGAGTATGAGGGATGATATGATGTGATGATGCATGACATGTTATGATTTTCTTTTTGAAACTATATGATATGCTTACATGGATGCGTGAATGCATGAGTGGAATTTGCTTTTTTCATTTTTCCTTTATTTTAATTTGAGAACAAAGAAAACTAGGCTTAGAGGCTAGAAAAAAACTGTGAGGCCAGACAAAACTGGATTTAGGGGTCAATGTGGAAACTGAGCTTGGGGGCCAGTGTGGAAACTGGGGTTGAGGTTAGTGTGAAATCTGGACTTAGGAACTAGTGTGGGAATTGGACTTGGGGGCCAATGGAAATTGGGCTTAGGGTATATTGGTCATTGATACGAATGAAAATGACCAAAATTTGAGAAACATAATAGAAACTAAATTGTGTGTGTGCTTTTTTTTTAATTTTCTTCCTTCTAAAACTCAAGGATTCAATAACCATTCATATGAGTGAAGAGGGTTTTGATTAGAAAGGTGGAAACTATTTTATTCAAAAAGATGAATGACTCATGTATGCATGACTTGGTATGATGTATGAATTACCTAATGTATGAATTTTCTTTTGCATTTTTTTAAAAAACAAATTCGTATTGTTCCCCATTTCATTGTTATTTCGAATTCATGGAATTATTCTACTTTGATATTTTTTACTTTTTCAAATCATTTCTTTGGTCTAATTAGTTTACTAACGAACACTTTTTTAATCATTTCTTTTGAAACACTATTTGAATGACATGCACGAAATTGCCAAGGGCTTGAAAAGGTTTGGATGAGGTGATGGAGATTAACTAGGGAGTTGCCCCAATTTGAATTGGTCTCGGGGCACAAAAGGTGTTTGGGCTTTCCCAGTTATTGATGGTATGAAGGAAATTATGGGGACTCTAATATTTGCCCATTGATTGAGAGTCTGGGACGGTCTTAGGGTGCAAAAGCGGATTTGACTTTTCCCAAATGAGGAGATTAAAAAAGGATGAGGTCTTCACAAGTTGCCCCTGATGTGATCACAATCTTTGATGTAAATAAATGCCCCAATTCATAATGAATTATGAGAATATATGAATTACAAGCAAAGTGACTGCCCAGTTTGGATTTGAGATTGATAAAGATGGATTATTTTAAGGTTGGTCAAGGTTTAGGCTTAGAGCAGGTTATTGTTGGAGCAAAGATGGAGTTTCATGAAGAATGAATTGAAAGAAGACAACCCAATTTTAACTAGATTGCTTGATTGCCCAAACTGATTGTAACATCCCGTCAGGATATTACGAATTTTAATAAAATAAAGAAAAATAAATAACACGTCGCATTTAATAATACCTCATTTCCCAAAATGCGAAAAATTTAAACTTTATTAAATAAATAAAAAGTACACAAATCCATAATTCTCAAACCCAAAATGTTATAAAACAAACACCCGTATGGGTTTACAACTCATTTCAAAAACAATAAAAATAAAAATAAAAGATTCCCGAGCTATCCCCTCTCCGCAGCTAAGCTCCACCAGAACCATCTGCATCAACATCATCTGCTCACGTGTACCGCGTACACGATCATTGCCAATCACAAGCAGATAGGGTGAGCTTAACAGATAAAGCATATAAAATAGCATACACATATATATATAGGCAACCCAAATATCCAAATGAATTCCATCCCTTTTTAATTCATACCACCTGGCCACCACTAGGATGTTCGTGTTCTACCTCTTCTAGTGATCACTCCAAGATGACTTGCTGCCAAACCTATCGGCCACAACCGATAGAGCACGTGCGGGAAACCATGCTACGGATCATACACCATAACGCTAGGTGGAGTTCCTAAATACGAACATTGTTCGTAACATCCCAAGACTACCAAACTTGTCAGCTCATCACTAAGGTGGGCAATCCATCTAGACCCATCCGTACTGGCCACAACCAGCACACTCACACCGGCAACACTCGCCAACCCGAGCTCAACTCAAGGGTTCCTCGTGTTCATCCGCCATCTCGAGCTCAACTCGAGAAATGCCACGTGCTTAACCCCTATCTCGAGCTCAACTCAAGGGATATGTTCCGAGCTCAAGTCAAGGAACCCAACAATCCCACCTTTGAAGTATCACCAAAAGCCTTGTAGATCACGCATGCAGAATCCAACAACTCTAGGCTGCAGCAGCAAAATCGCCTGGCATGGGACACGTACCGCCGGGTGCAGCCGCTTCCAGACCGCCTGGCGGGAGACACATACCGCCAGGCGCCTAGTTCCCCTACACATCTGTCGCTGCACATATCGCCTGGCAGAGATAACCCTATCGCCAGGCACCACTCTCTCCCAGCCACCCCTGGATCTGTGTTTATCGCCTAACAGAACGCTCAATACCGTCGCCACATGTACAATTTGCTATCTGGATTTAAGTTATCGCCTGCACCACTTTACAATTGATTTGATCCCCTTAAAACAAAACCCGCACCTATTCATAGTTTATTCTGACCCCAATCCAAACATTAGTAATTGTTATCTCCAACACATGTGTCTGCCAATTAAAATGTTTCTATACGTTTAACTCTATTAACATTGCATCACTTGTTATTATTATACCATTATCAGTACCAACACACGACTTTCGGAACTTCCAATATGCTTAATCATTGTTGATCTCCAAAATCAAGTAATCCATCTTTCTACAATATTCGTACCAACTTACTACACAACTTTTCATCCTGAAGTTTCCTTTTAAAGAAAAGTGGTTGGTTAATAACAAAATCAATACCTATTAAAAATAAAATCCTGACATTCTTACGCATTTCACTCCCTGGACTTGCACCGTTTCAATTTATAATAAAAGCTTACCCTATACCACGTTCACTAGACTAAATCACCACTCCAAGCATTTTATCATATGCCAAAATCATTCCTTTTCTTTATTATATATATATATATATATATACTAGTCCTTCTACTCGTGCAACGCACGGGTTTTTTTTATATGTAATAATTGTGGTAATAGCAATGGGTTTTTGGATATTTAATAATCTATATGATGAGAATCTAATGTTTTAAAAAGATGTTGAAGTTTATCAATAGAATAGATCAATTTAGAATGT